>Ga0308008_1000123_pt1 | contig 38992 bp, 36 predicted proteins | sample Neamet125_FD_203140 | JGI IMG/M metagenome (GOLD analysis project Ga0308008, IMG submission 203140) | Marine microbial communities from water near the shore, Antarctic Ocean - #125 | ecosystem: Environmental > Aquatic > Marine > Unclassified | place: Southern Ocean | collected 2014-07-24
GAGAGTCTTATAGTTCAGAGGCAGAAGTCGACCGGGCTAAATACGAGTCAGATACGGCAGACGTTGAGTTGCATTATGCTAAGGCGGAGTTAGACTTAGCGTTATCGAATTCAAAATGGGCGTCAGTTGACTTAGCGGCAGCAAAGGTTAATCAAATAACTGCAGTTTACATTAAAGCGAACGCAGATTCAGCTGTTACTAGCCCATCGTTAATTAGAAGTAGGTTGCTTCTTAAAAAAGGCTTTGAAGGATGGACGGATGAACTAAGGGTTAGAACAAAAGAAATTTCAGAAGTTGCTAAGGTAGCACTTATTAATGCTAGCGAAGAGCTAAAAAGTGCTAAAACAATTTTGAGAAGAGCGGTAGCTGATTTAACAGAAGAAGAGTCAAGTAAAGCTATAGCGATTGCCGGCAGTGCAGAAGCTGAATTTACTGCAGTTGAGGACGAGGTTATCTCAGTGGAGGCAGAGTTAGCTAAAGCTGGGGATATATTAAAAAATGCAGAAGCGGAGTTAAAAACGTTTAGCTCCATTTCTGATAGAGCCGAAAGACGATTAGATAGAGCTCAGTTGGCATTCGAAAGCTCGAAGTTTCTCTCAAATAGAACTAAAGCAGAGTTTAGTGCGGCCGAGGTTATTTTTGAAAATGCTAAATCAGAATTAAATGGATCAAAGTCAGTTAAAATTACAGCAGATCTTGTTGAGCTAGATTTAACTAAAACTAAAGTCTCTTTAAATAATACTGAAGTTTTGTACACTAAAGCCAAAGAGGCATTTTATAAAGCGGAAGCACATCTTGGTAAAACCAGATCAGAATTGGAAAAAGCTGAGGCAAGACTTGAAACAGTTAAAGGTTATGTAAATAAAACGACAGAGATTTTGGATAGCACACCTCTTATTTATGAAGAAGATACCGCTCCGGAGGAACCTATTTCATATTATGATAATTTTATGTGGGAAATCCACAATCGAGATCTGGTTGTTGTTGAGGCTCAACTCAAAAGTGCTATCGCCGAATTATCGGTGGCTCAAATAGCATTTGATGTTGCTCAAACTAACTGCAGTAAAGTCGTAGAAACTCTGGTTGAGTCAGAATTGGACAAAGTTAAAGCAATTGCAAATTTTATTAAAGTAACACAAGATAAAAATGAGTTGGCAGTTAATTATGTGGAATCCCTTTACAAGTTAAATAAATCAGATGACTTAAAAGAGGAGTTGGATCACGTTAAACTAGAGTTGCTTTTTGTTAATGCAGAGTTCCATAAAGCTGATAGGTGTGTTACTGATATGGAATTAACGCTAGCTGAAGCTATTTACGACAAGGCTTTAGCTAAGTTCGGTGTGTCGGTTAACTTAGAGATGAAAAGTGCTCAATTAATTTTAGATCGAGCCAAAGAAGGTTTAGCTGAGGCAAAAGGGAATAAAGTTACTGCTGATGTAAAACTTACTCTTTCAGATAGCTCTACCAACGATTGGGGCATCGCCTATAGCCTAGACAGTGTTGATCGGACTGACTTACATTCTGATTATGCGGAGTTGTGTTTAAATAAGATTAAAGGGGAGCTGAACATCGCTGAGACAGATTACCACAAAGCTATGGTAACTTTTTCAACCGCTGAGGAAGTTTTAGGAAAAATTCAGCGATATATTTCTAAGATACCCACTACCTTAAATAAAGAGGGGTTGGATAAGGTTTGGTCTTTAGTTCACTCTACGAGTGCCAAATTTGATGAAAATATTGCTGAATTTAAAAGTGTTAGGACAAGTTTATCTCCTCTTAATATCAAGTTAGAACCTGGTCTTATTGGTACAAAAGCGTATATGGAAGTACTACGATCTGAGGCGGAATTAGCTAATGCTAACTGGCTTTCTTTTAAAGTTATTGATCTTGTTAATAATTCCATGCCAGGAATGGTTAAACCTTCCGATGTTATGTTATCCGACAGCTCTGTTCCAGGCTCAGAAAATACGGTAGAAAACTCAGGTAGTTCTGTCGTGGATTCAAATAGCCCTGAAGGAGGCGCTGGTGATAAAAAAAAAGAATCGACGAGTTCTGTAGATAGGCAAAGCAAATCTCATGAGGAAATTAAAGATATCTTATCTAGAATCGACAATAGAGAAATCTCTTATACTCAGTCTGGTTTATTTATTGAAATCTTACAAACTTTTAAGGATTTGGTAAGCACCTTAGACAATAAAAGCTCTGATAACGTAAGAAATCTTTTATATCAATTCTTGCCTTCAATGATTGAAGAAGAAACGGTTAAAAACAAGAGTATAAAAAAACATATTGATCTTATTATAGATCTTATTAGTGATGCTGGAGAAGAAGAAGAGGAAAGTGAGAGACAGTGTATTAATTTCGATTCATATCTTATTGCAGAAGAGGATTTAATTATCCCGGAAGCTTCCGGTACTGGGAAAGCTGGTAAGGTGTTTCGTTTACTTGAGGTTGATAATCGTTTGCTTGTTCCCACCAACACGCATATTCGTGTACTTGTAACTTCAGCGGATGTTCTCCACTCGTGGGCTGTCCCAAGTTTAGGTATTAAGGTAGATGCTTGTCCAGGAAGATTAAACCAAGTTTTTCTTTTTATTAAACGAGAAGGTGTCTTTTACGGTCAATGTAGTGAGCTTTGTGGTGTTAATCATGGTTTTATGCCTATCGTAGTTCAAGCGGTTGGTCAAGACGATTATTTAACTTGGGTTGGAAAAAGATTATGCTCTTAACCTTTTTATTCCTTCTTTTATTTTTAGGAATTTTTGGTTTAGTGTTTATTCCTTCTAGTCAAAAGTTAATCATGAGGCAATTTGCTCTCGGCATTACGTCGGCGGTTTTTGTTTTTTCTTTATTTTTGTGGTTAGGTTTTGATCAATCAACATCTAAATTTCAATTTGTTGTTGATAGTTTGTGGTTGCCGTTGGCAAATATTAATTTGGTTTTAGGCGTTGACGGGATTTCGTTATTTTTTATTATTTTAACAACTCTCATTTTTCCTCTTTGTCTTCTAGCCTCTTGGTCTTTTGATAAAGGAAGCGTAAAATCTTATCTTATTAGCTTTTTAAGTATGGAGTTAGTTTTACTTTTAGTTTTTACTAATCTAGATCTTCTATTTTTTTATATCTTTTTTGAGACAGTGCTTATTCCTATGTTTTTGGTTATCGGGGTTTGGGGATCACGTCAAAGAAAAATACGTGCAGCTTACATGTTTTTTTTGTATACCCTTCTAGGTTCTTTATTTATGCTTATAGGGGTGGTTTATATTTATCTTTTTGCAGGTACGACGGATTATGAAGCTTTGTCGGTTATAGGTTTTTCCTCTTACGATCAAAAATGGTTGTGGTTAGCTTTTTTTGCTTCGTTCGCGGCTAAAGTTCCTATGCTTCCCTTGCATATATGGTTACCTGAGGCTCATGTAGAAGCGCCTACAGCAGGTTCAGTTATTTTGGCCGGTATTTTGTTAAAGCTGGGGTCTTACGGCTTTTTACGTTTCTCATTAGGGCTTTTCCCATTGGCTTCTGTCTATTTTACACCTCTTGTTTTTAGTTTAAGTTTATTCGGTGTAGTTTATACTTCGTTAACAGCTATACGTCAAACGGATTTGAAACGTTTGATTGCATACACGTCAGTAGCTCACATGAATTTGGTAATGATTGGTCTATTTACAGGAACTGTTATTGGTATAGAAGCTGCTTTGTTGCAAAGTTTAAGTCACGGCTTTGTCTCTTCTGCGCTTTTTCTAATTATTGGAGTTCTCTATGATCGTTGGCATAGTCGGGTTGTAAAATATTATGGAGGTTTAACGCATACCATGCCAATCTTTATAACTATTTTTTTATTTTTCACTCTGGCTAATTTAGGGTTACCGGGGACATCAAGCTTTGTTGGGGAATTTCTTTTATTGGTTTCTGCTTTTGAGGCGAACACTACAGCTTGTTTTTTTGCAGCTACATCTATGATTTTAGGCGGTGGCTACTCTCTTTGGTTATTTAACCGTATTGCCTATGGTAATGTAAAAATTGTTGGGTTGGATTTAAGCTTTAGAGAATTTGTTCTTTTTTTTCCTCTTGTTCTAGGTACTCTTTTTATGGGGATTTATCCAAATATCTTCTTCTCTCCTATGCATGCTACAGTTTCGAATGTAGTTTGGGTTGATTTCTGGATGTAATTCTTTAGTGAGTAAGCTAATTTTTTACTTTATTGGTAATTTAAAGTTCTTTTAGTCTAATGGCCAGGATATTGTCTTTTTTTGACAAAGGTGCGGGTTCAAGGCCCGTAAAGGACTAAGATGTATTTAAACATAGTTTTTCTACCCCTTATTGGTTCTGTTATAGCAGGATTTTTTGGCCGTTTCCTTGGGGGTCGTGGTACGGGCATGGTGACTGTGTGTTGTGTGGGCCTTAGTTTTTGTCTAAGTGGTCTTGCCTTTTATGAGGTAGGTCTAGGAGGGAGTTGTACTTACCTATATTTAATGCCTTGGTTAGAGTCTGATTCTTTTCACGTTGATTGGGCTTTTTGCTTCGATAGTTTAACTGTCGTTATGCTTATCGTGGTTACATTTATATCGACGCTTGTTCATTTGTATTCTACGGAGTATATGGGTGGGGATCCACATTTACCCCGCTTTATGAGTTATTTATCGTTATTTACTTTTTTTATGCTTCTTTTGGTAACCGCTGATAATTTTGTCCAAATGTTTGTAGGTTGGGAAGGAGTCGGGCTTTGCTCGTATCTTTTAATCAATTTTTGGTTTACCCGAATCCAGGCTAACAAAGCAGCTATTAAAGCTATGTTGGTTAACCGAGTAGGGGATTTTGGGCTTGCTTTAGGTATTTTTGGGATTTTCATATGCTTTGGCGCCGTTGATTACGCCACGGTCTTTGCTTTGGCTCCGCAATTATCATCGTTTACCCTATTTTTTTTTAATTTTGAGTTTAAAGCTCTTAATCTTATTGGGATTCTTCTGTTTGTGGGTGCTGTAGGTAAATCAGCTCAGCTTGGTTTGCATACTTGGTTACCGGATGCAATGGAAGGTCCCACCCCAGTTTCGGCCCTTATTCATGCTGCCACTATGGTTACAGCTGGTGTTTTTCTTTTAGCCCGCTGCTCTCCGCTTTTAGAGTATTGTCCTAAAGCACTTGTAGTTATAAGTGTTGTGGGTGGTATGACTGCCTTTTTTGCAGCTACTACGGCTTTAGTTCAGAATGATTTAAAAAGGGTTATCGCATATTCCACTTGTAGTCAACTGGGGTATATGGTGTTTGCTTGTGGTCTTTCTAATTACTCTGTTGCTATTTTTCATCTAGCGAATCATGCTTTTTTCAAAGCCCTTCTTTTTCTTGGAGCTGGGTCGGTGATACATGCTGTTGGAGATGAGCAAGATCTGCGAAAAATGGGTGGTTTGCGTCGTTTGTTACCTTTTACCTATGCCATGATGGTGATTGGCTCTTTAGCTTTGATGGGTATGCCTTTTCTTACAGGGTTCTATTCAAAAGATGTTATACTGGAAGTAGGCTACGCGACGTACTCAAATGCTTCACATTTTGCTTACTGGCTAGGAAGTTTTGCTGCCTTTTGTACTGCTTTCTATTCAATACGCCTTCTAGCTTTATGTTTTTTAGCTGAGCCGAATGGAAGTCGATCATTGATCCTTTCTGCCTCTGAAGGTGGGTGGTCGATGGGCATTGTTTTGGGGCTACTGGCAATACCTAGTATATTTATTGGTTATTTGGGACGTGACCTTTTTATTGGTTTAGGGACCGATTTTTGGGGAAATGCTTTGTTTTGCTTGCCTATCAATCTAAGTATCGTAGATGCAGAATTTATGTCTACTTCTATCAAAATATTTCCTCTTTGTTGCAGTGCGTTAGGAGGATTATTATCTTTTGTTCTATATAGAGGATATAATAATAATTTGTTTATATGTAAAACTTCTTTCATTGGTCGAAAGTTTTATACTTTTTTTAATCGCAAATGGTTATTCGATAAGATTTACAATGATTTAGTCACTCAAAATCTTTTGGATTTTGGGTACCACTTTACTTACAAAGCTATTGATCGTGGTCTTATAGAAAGTTTAGGACCTTTTGGTTTATCAAATATACTTTTAAATCAGGTTAATCAATTTCGGTCATGGCATTCAGGTTACTTATACCATTACTTGGTAATTTTAGTTTGGAGTAATATTATGTTTTGCCTGTGGTTCCTTTTTGATTTACCATCTTTGCGTATCTGGGTTTTACTCGTTTTTTCTGTTTTATGGTTGACCCTATAATTTTTCTCTTCATCGCAATTCTTGGCGGAAGCTTAGGTGTTAAGGTTACTAGTACCCAAAACCCTGTGTATAGCGGCCTTTATCTTGTACTACTTTTTTTTTTAGGTTCTGCTATTTCTTTTCTATTAGGTCTAGAATTTATGGCTTTACTTTTTCTTTTAGTCTACGCCGGTGCTATTGCAGTTCTTGTACTGTTTGTAGTTATGATGTTAGATGTGAAGGCCATTGAAAATCCGTGGTCTGCGAAAAAAAAACGTTTACTATACACAAGCGTTTTTTTATTTGTCTGTCTCCTATTGGTTGTGGGTTGTAATGAAGATCTTTTAGGGTTACTAAAGATGTTGTGTACAACGTGTATAAGTTCGCTAGTTTCTTTCAGCTTAGTTTCTTATGAGCAAGATATAAAAAAAATTTTCCATCCTGTAATTGTTAGTGAAACGGTTGTAAATAATTTAAAACAATTTCAAGAACGTAAACAACGAAAAAAAGATGGTGACTTGGAAACATCTACGAACGAGTTTAGAAAAACTTTTAAGGAGTTGCTTGAGGAACGAATTGAAATATGGAATAATTTTTGTGATTCTGAGGGGCTTACAAGTTTTTTACGTTTACTATTTCATAAAGAAACTGTGGAAGGGTCTTATGGGGCCAATACTCTTTGGTTTATAGAATTTGATTCTTCTTTTGGGGTAAGCGACCTCAGTTATCTTTTATACTCCACACACGCTATATTATTAATTATCAGTGGTGTTATACTGTTGATAGCTATGGTGGGGGCTATTAGCTTAACACTTCAAAAAAATTGCCCTGAATCTTTGTATCGACAATTAGGTCGTGAATCAAAAAACGCTGTTTTTACGATAAAAGAGAAACCTCTTACTTCTCGAGGTGTAGAAGTTTTACATTAAAAATGATTAATATTTCTATCAATGAACTTCTAGTTTGGGTAAAAAAAGGGTCTACTGTTATTCAGGCTTGTCAGGCTGCTGGTGCAAATATTCCTAGATTTTGTTATCATGACAAACTTTTTGTTGCTGGTAATTGCCGTATGTGTCTTGTTGAAGTAAATAATGCACCAAAGCCACAGGCTTCCTGTGCACTACCCTTTATGCCTAATCTGAAAATTTTTACTAATAGTGCACTGGTGCGTAAAGCCCAGGAATTTGTAATGGAGTTAATGCTTCTTCATCACCCTCTGGATTGTCCCGTTTGCGATCAGGGAGGGGAGTGTGAGCTGCAAGAGCAAAGTTTTAATTTTGGATCGGACAGGGGTAGATTTTTCTTTTTTAAAAATTCGTTAGGTGACACCTTTTGGGGTAGTCTTATAAAGACAGTATTGCGTCGATGTATTGTTTGTACACGGTGTGTACGATACACCAGTCAAATTGGGGGTAATGACTCTGTAGGTACATCCAACCGAGGTAATCACTCTGAAATTGGGATGTTTAAAGAAAGTGTACTGAAAACTGAGACTTCAGGGGGGGTTATTGAGCTTTGCCCTGTGTGCTGGTGCAACCCTTTCTTGGGTTAACTTTATTCGAGATCATTATGTTTTTTTTAAAAGAATATTACCCTGTATTAGTTTTTTTAGGGTTTAGTCTTGCTTTGGCCCTTCTTATTTTTGGTGCTTCATATACTTTGGCTTTTTCGGAAGCAGATAGCGAAAAATTATCTTCTTATGAGTGCGGGTTTGATCCCTATGAAGATGCACGTAACGCTTTTGATGTTCGTTTTTATCTTGTAGCTATTCTTTTTCTTCTTTTTGATATTGAAACTGTTTTTCTTTTCCCTTGGGCCGCCTCATTGAGTCAACTTCCGTCAATCGGGTACTGGTCAATGATGGATTTTCTTTTGGAGTTAGTTATTGGTTTTATTTATGCTTGGCAAATCGGTAGTCTAGATTGGGAATGAGAAGTCTTGACTTTAAACGTCGCCAATCCTTTGCTGTGTACGAGGCTAAGCGTAAAGCTTTACAAGCTGTTGCAACCAATCAACATTTAGATATTTCTTTGCGTTGGTGGGCTCAATTAGAAAAATCTAAGCTACCTAGACAAAGTAGTTTAAGTAGAGTCCACAATCATTGTGTTGAAACTGGTAGATCACGATCGGTTATAAATTTTTATAAACTGTCTCGACTCCAGTTTCGTCGTTTAGCTTCAAAAGGTGCCTTTTGTGGGTTACGTAAATCTTGTTGGTAATACATATTTTCTCTGCCTTTCGTATTTAAGTATAATCATATTTTATTTCTTTTTGTACAGAAAGTTAGGTATTTCGAATAAAAGTACCTACAGTAATAAAGAGTACTACTTTTGTTTGTTGGTTCGGTAATTTTCTATTAAATTTATATATATGCCTCAATTTGACACAATGACTTTTTTTAACCAAGTTTTTTGGTTAGTAGTAATAGTTTTTAATTTTTATGTAGTAGTAGTTCGTTTTATGCTGCCTCCTTTAGCGTTTAGTCTGAAATCTCGAAATAAAAATTTGAAGCTGACGGATGATCCTAGGTTGCGTGGATACTAAAAAGTTTTTTGCTAATAATTTTATACCGGTGTATAAAATTTAATTGTAAATACCCTAAAAAGGCATTTATGTCTTCTTAGGAACTAGTCTATGGAGATGTGGCTGAGTGGCTGAAAGCCTTGGTTTGCTAAATCAATCTATGTTTTTTAATGTAGCGTGGGTTCGAATCCTACCATCTCCTTAAATTTAATTGATATATTCTTTTAATAGATAACTTAGCTGTTAAAAAAAAATATCAATTTTGGTATTGCAGATTTACCTTCGTAAAACCGTGGAAAAACTTGCGTAGGAGCAATTCAAGTTAGCAAGCCACCCCCAATAAAAGTTAAAACCAATGACAAGTTATTTTAACCTAAACTTTCCCGGCCGTCCTCTTAACGACTTCGAAAACACTATACGGACAACTACAATTTGTACCCCCACCATAAATATCTAAATGTACCGCTATATTGGGATGGGGGCTCAAAGTAATCTTCCGAGTTATTGTCTAAGGTCACTTTTGGCCGTTTGGCTGCCCCTGTTCCCCCTGGGGACATTCTATGTGTCTATTCACAGCCTAGTAGGACTTGAAACACGCGTTAACGGCTTAGTAGAGAACGGAGAGTGGTAGACTTGTTGTTAACTCAAATGTGTTGTAACTTTATTATTTTTAAGTAATGAAAAAGTAACTCAGTTGGTAGAGTGCTGGTTTGTCATGCCAGTGGTCGCGGGTTCAAGTCCCGTCTTTTTCGCTAAAATTTGTGTCTTTTTTATCGAAGCCAGACAAATTTGTGGGGATATAACTCAATTGGTAGAGTGTGTGCTTTGCAAGCATGAAGTTGAGAGTTCAATTCTCTCTATCTCCTTCTCCTTGGTAACTTAAGAAAAAAATACTATGTAAAAGTTCGACTGCTTAGCTTATTAGGTAATTATTGGTATTAGCTTATAAAGTTTCTTCAGGTTCGATTCCTGTCTTACCTCATGAGTTGTTCTCAAAATTTTACATATAAATGTGAAGTTTGGTCCTTATCGACTAATCTAGTAAATTTAAAGTTATGGGTTCTATTATTGCCTTTATCCCTCTCTTCTACCGGATTATCGACGCGGATAAAGAGATTTACTCTGCTTCGTTCTCCTTTAGGGAACAAAACGTCGAAAGATCAGTACGAAAGACAGGAGTATCGAAGTTATTTATCTATCGAAAGCAAAAAGGCTTCGAAAATATTGGCTTTTCTTGACGTGTTAAGGCATCTGAATGGTGTTAAATACAAAGTTAAAGTAGCGAATAAAATAAAAAGTACAACTTAGTTATTAAAAGATATTACTTGTTGTTAATTATAACTTTGGATAAGTGACCGAGTGGCTTAAGGTACCAGTTTTGAAAACTGACGCAGCAAAACTGCCGTGGGTTCGAATCCTACCTTATCCTAGAAGTTATGAAAGTACAAACTAAATCAAAACTATTTGGGAATACTTTTTCAGATGGTAGCTTTATTTTTTTGCCAGTACCTTCCTACTATTCGAAGGGGGAGTTAAATCCTAAAAAGGTAGATGTTATAAATCATCCGGTTTGGACAGGTAAACGACCTAAAGAGCAAACTGAAATATCAACGTTTGTGGATCGGTTTCATAAAAGTATATAGCTAGTATGAGCAAAATGCACCAAAAGTTAAGTGTTTTGAATAAAGTTACCGATAGTAATAAAGATCCTATATTTTAATTAAGTATTGATTTAATGGTACGTGCCAAGAACACTACCATTGTTTAAAACCTGTAAAACAAGGTTCCAAGTACAGATTTATTATGTTTATTAGTAATAATAAACATGATTACAATAAAGCTAATTAACCCAGTACATGTTGTTACATGATTGTGGTATTAATTAAAATGAGTTTGATCCTGGCTCAGAGTGAAGGCTATAAGCCTGCTTGAATACATGCGAGTCGAATGGTTAAGACCATGGCGTACGGGTGAGTAATAGGCTAATATCTGGTTTCAACTTCGGGATAATCCTATCCCCCAGGGGAGAAGGCAACAGGAAAATACCGGATAAATTTATAAAGGTACGCCGGTTGAAAATGATTAGGCTCAGTATTAGGTAGTTGGTAAGATACAGCTTACCAAGCCTATGATGCTTAGTTGGTCTGGGAGGACGATCAATCACACTGGGACTGAGACAAGGCCCAGGTTTCATTTGAAGGCAGCAGTAAGGAATATTGGACAATGAGCGAAAGCTTGATCCAGCAAGGCTTGGTGAGGGATTGAAGGCTTAGGTTGTAAACCTCTTTTTTAATTGAGGATAATGACATTAGATTAAGAATAAGTCCCGACTAACTTCGTGCCAGCAGTCGCGGTAATACGGAGGGGGCAAGCCTTATTCGTCATAACTGGGCGTAAAGGGTCCGTAGGTGGCTTTCTGTAACGTTACTTGTCAAAGACTATAGCTTAACTATAGAAAGGCATTTAAAACATGAGAGCTTGAGTCTGACAAAGGGGGATGGAATTTTTTAACGAGGGGTAGAATCCGTAGAAGTAAAAGAGAACATCATGTGCGAAGGCGATTCCCTAGTTCGGTACTGACGCTGGGGGACGAAGGCGTAGGTAGCGAACAGGATTTGAGACCCTGGTAGTCTACGCTGTCAACGATGAGTGCTAGTTTTTAGAAATCTAGAGACTATAGCTAAGGCATTAAGCACTCCGCCTGAGGAGTACGAGCGCAAGCTTAAAAATCAACGGAATTGGCGGGGGTTCAAACAAGTGGTGGAGCATGTGGTTTAATGCGATAATACGCGCGTAACCTTACCAGTTCTAGTAAGTTCGTCATTCTGGCGGAGACGTTATGAATTTTGGGACTTTCAGGTGTTGCATGGCTGTCGTCAGCTCGTGTCGTGAGATGTATGGTTAACTCCTGTAACTGAGCGTAACCCTTATCTATCTTGTGTTTTGATATGATCAGTTATGGTCAAAGGATAAACTGGATGGATACTGCCAGCTATAAGCGGGAGGAAGGGGGGGATGAGGTCAAGTCCTCATGGCCCTTATGAACTGGGCTACACACGTGCTACAATGGGAAGGACAACGAGTTGCGAGGGCGTAAGCCAAAGCCAATCTTTAAACCTTTTCTTAGTTCGGATTGGGGGCTGCAACTCGCCCCCATGAAGCTGGAATCACTAGTAATCGCGGATCAGGATGCCGCGGTGAATACGTCACTGAACCTTGCACACACCGCCCGTCACGTCCTGGGAGTTGACTTGGCCAGAAGATTTTGGAATACACTTTTAAACTGCCGGCTTGCATAAAGAAGATATTCTTTTAAGTTTGTGTTTTAAAAGAAAGTCCTTTTTAAGGACAGGTAAGCAACTGGGATGAAGTCGTAACAAGGTAGTTGTAGGGGAACCTGCGGCTGGAATATACAATTGTGAGGTTCGCCTCTACGTTTAGATCTATACCCGAACTCTTACTGAACTCGAGTGTCCTTATCTAGACAGCCACACATACTAGTTTTTGCTGGGAACCATGGCTTAGTTAAAAAAATTTATAAAAGTTGCGCTATAGAGCAGCTAGGTCAGCTCATCAGGCTCATGCCCTGAAGGCCGTAGGTTCAAATCCTGCTAGTGCTTTATCACCCACTGGAGCTGTTAAAACTTAACTATTTTATTGCTTATGCTAGATAATATAAAAGAATTCTTTTTATACTTCTTCCCCCTTTTTTTTTTATTTTTTTTTATTCTTATGTATTTTCGATAAGAAGTCTCTTGTATTAAAAAACAGGTCCGAAAACTAATTTAAGTTGGCTTTTATTTTTATGGCTTTGAAAAAAAAAAGTTTTGCGAAGAAATTACAACATTTCACGATAAATTTTGGTCCGCAGCACCCTGCGGCACATGGAGTTCTTCGTTTAATTCTCGAACTAAATGGAGAAGTTGTTCAACGTGCTGATCCGCATATTGGCTTGCTTCATAGAGGTACAGAAAAATTAATTGAGGCTAAAACTTATTTTCAAGCTTTGCCTTACTTTGATCGTCTAGATTATGTATCAATGATGTGTCAAGAGCATACTTACGCTTTGGCTGTTGAAAATTTATTACAAATAACAATCCCTAAGAGAGCACAGTATATACGAGTTCTATTTGCAGAAATTACTCGAATATTAAACCATCTTTTGGCCGTAGGTTGTCACGCGATGGATGTGGGGGCCATGACTCCTTTTTTGTGGGCTTTCGAAGAGCGGGAGAAGTTAATGGAGTTTTATGAAAGAGTTAGTGGTGCACGTATGCATGCTAGCTATTTTCGTCCCGGAGGTGTTAGTCAAGATATTAGTCTTGGTCTTATAGATGATATCTTTTCTTTCGCTGTGCAATTTGGTCAACGCTTAGATGAGATGGAAGAAATGTTAACAGAAAATCGTATTTGGCAAGAAAGATTAGTTGATATTGGGATCGTAACCGCCCAAGAAGCGATAGATTGGGGTTTCTCTGGTGTTATGTTACGTGGCTCAGGCGTTCGGTGGGATTTGCGGAAAAATGAAGCCTACGAAGTTTACCCAGATTTGCAGTTTCATGAGGTAGTAGGTAAAACGGGGGACTGCTATGATCGTTATCTCGTTCGCGTTGAGGAAATGAGACAATCTCTGAGTTTGATACATCAATGTTTGAACAAAATGCCTAAAGGAAGTGTTAAAACGGATGATGCTAAGATTAGCCCACCTTCCCGTGCAGAGGTTAAACAAAGTATGGAGTCTTTAATTCATCACTTCAAATTATATACTGAAGGCGTGCTTGTACCTGCTGGTGAAACTTATACGGCGACAGAAGCACCCAAAGGAGAATTTGGTGTATTTTTAGTATCCGACGGGAGTAATCGTCCTTACCGCTGTAAAATTAAAGCACCTGGATTTGCTCATCTTCAAGGGCTTAACTTTATGGCTAATTCACACATGTTAGCTGATGTTGTTACTATTATTGGTACTCAAGATATTGTTTTTGGGGAAGTAGATCGTTAATTTGTAACTTCGGTTAAAAGATGTGCAGCGTAGGCATTTACTCTGGGCAGTAAGCAACTCGGGAGGTGACGCAGCGGTAGCGTGTTCGCTTTGGGAGCGAGAAGTCATAGGTTCAAATCCTATTCTCTTGATTTAGCCTATTTTCTCAGTTTAGTAGATTCCTTGTTACACTTGGTTTTTTCTTAGTATTGAAATACCCAATTATTGGTTTGTCTTTAATATACTAAGTAGTATGGAGCGGATGCCTTGGAAGAAAAAAAGAAAGGCGTGTATAACCACGAAAGTATTGGTCGAGGTAAGCCTGTGACACCAATCAACCTACAATGGTAAACCAGGGCTATAAAGCCCGCTGCTTCGGCAGCAGCAAGGGGAAGTGAAACATCTCAGTACCCTGTAGACCAAATCAACCGAGATATCGTTAGTAGTGGTGAGCGAAAGCGATGATAAGGCATAACGAAAAAATTAAGAAAAAAAGTAAGAAAAGAAATTTTATTGTATAATCTTTCTACCATAGAAGGTGATAGCCCTGTAATTACTTTTGGATTTTCGATGTAGTAGGGCGAGGCAAGTTTACCTCGTCTGAGTATTGGGGGACCACCCTCAAAGCCTAGAGTTTTTTCTTACCGATAGTGAACAAGTACCGTGAGGGAAAGGTGAAAAAGAAGTTGCGACAGTGCAAAGATCCTGAAACTCCATGTTTGAGTCGAAGCTAATTTAAAGCAACGGCCTACCTTTTGTATAATGGGCAAGTGAATCTTAATAAAGGGCAAGCTTAAGCTGGTTAAAGTGAAGGCGAAGAGAAATCGAGTCTTAGGTGGCGATTTAAAGTCCTTTGTTAAGTACCCGAAACCGGCTGATCTAAACTTGAGCAGGCTGATATTGTAGTGGCAACATTCTTTGGAGGGCCGAACCCGTGTATGTGGCAAAATACTGGGATGACTTGAGTTTAGGGGTGAAAGGCCAATCAAAGTCGGTGATAGCTGGATTTCTGCGAAATCTATTGAAGTAGAGCGTTCTGAACAGGAAGTCTGGGGTAGAGCACTGTGCAAGCAAGGGGGAGATTTTCTCTTACTGAACTTTGGCAAACTACGAATACGGACTTTTTCATTCAGGGCAGACAGAGTATGTATGCTAAGATTCATACTCAAGAGGGAAACAGCCCAGACTGTAGGCTAAGGTCCATAAAATAGTTTCAGTGGTAAAGGTGATATTTGCTCTGAGACCGTCAGGAGGTAGGCTTGGAAGCAGCCATCCTTTTAAGACAGCGTAACAGCTCACTGACCTAGAGTAAACGTCCCGCCAATTCTGAGGGCTTAAAACTATTACCGAAGCTTCAGACAAAATGTGTTACAACATTTTGTGGTAGCAGAACCTTCCGTAGGTCGTAAAAGTTTTAGCGTCAGCTATAATGAAGATATCGGAAGTGAGAATACTTGCATGAGTAGCATAAAACAATGAAAAAAAGCATTGTGGCCGTAAGTCCAAGGTTTCCGATCTTAAGTAAAACTGGGTCGTGGGAGAATTTATTCTCGATAAAAAACGGTCCCTAAGCTTGCAAGCCAAAGCTTGTAGTAATGGGTAAGCTTAAACTATGAAAAGTTGCTGACGGAGGATTCACTTTATTTTTGAAGTTGTCAAAGGTAAATTATTCTTTCCAAGAAATAGGCACTTTATTAACACCGTACCTTAAACCGCCTCAGGTGGACAGGTGGAGAACACTAAGGCCTTGAGATAACCCTGTTGAAGGAACTCGGCAAAATGACTCTGTAACTTCGGAATAAGGAGTAAAGATAGACGGCGCAAGCCTTTATCTTTGGCACAAAATCGGGGGTGGCGACTGTTTAATAAAAACACAGGTCTCTGCTAACTCGCAAGAGGATGTATAGGGACTGACACCTGCCCGGTGCCGGTAGGTAAAGCTTTGGTGTTTACGCATTGAGGTCAAACCCCGGTAAACGGCGGCTGTAACTATGACGGTCCTAAGGTAGCGAAATTCCTTGTCGGGTAAGTTCCGACCCGCATGAATGGTGTAACGACTTCCCCGCTGTCTCCAACAGGGACTCAGTGAAATTACATAGGTCGTGAAGATGCGACCATCCCACAGCTGGACGGAAAGACCCCGTGCACCTTTACTATAAGCAAATATTGTAAATCAAAAACTCAAGTGTAGAATAGGTGGGAGCCTAAGACTCTTTTCCGTCAGGGATTGCCGAGGCTACAGTGAAATACCACCCCGAGATTTGTTGGTTTACTAACTACGGGACAGTGCTTGCTGGGTAGTTTGACTGGGGCGGTCGCCTCCTAAAGAGTAACGGAGGCATACAAAGGTAGGCTCATCTCCCTATAAGGGGAATCGAGCATAATGGTAAAAGCCTGCTTGACTGTAAGAAAGACATTTCGATCAGAGACGTAAGTCGGTCATAGTGATCCGGTGGTTCTTTGTGGAAAGGCCATCGCGCAATGGATAAAAGGTACGCCGGGGATAACAGGCTAATGATCCCCTAGAGCCCCTATCGACGGGTTCGTTTGGCACCTCGATGTCGACTCATCACATCCTGGAGCTGGAAAAGGTTCCAAGGGTTCGGCTGTTCGCCGACGAAAGTGGTACGTGAGTTGGGTTTAGAACGTCGTGAGACAGTTTGGTCCCTATCTTCTGTGGGTGTTTGAAAATTCCGAGGACTAAACCTTAGTACGAGAGGACCGGGAAAACTCGATCCCTGGTGTTCCGGTTGTTCTCTTAGGGGCAACGCCGGGTAGCTACATCGAGAAGAGATAATTGGCCATTAGGCGAGAAACTCTCCTCAAGTAAAGTTTTCATGGGGGGGTGGAAGATTACCACCTGGATAGGCGGGAGGTGTAAGAATCGTAAGATTTTAAGCTGACTCGTACTAATTCCCTAAATTGTATGGTTTTACTAATTACTACTTTATGTTTTATAGGGCGTATAGCTCAGTTGGTTAGAGTGGTGGACTTTTAATCCGAAAGTCTTGGGTTCAAATCCCAATACGCCCATAGAACCCCATCGCTGAATTGATAAATACGAGATTTTTATAGTTTGGGTTAGGTAAGGCGTATTAAAAAGTTTACCTGCAGATATGCCTTCAAGACCTGTTAACAATATGCCTTAGTTATCTATTCATGCTAAAGGATAATACTCCCAACAATATTTAGGGAGCATAACTCAGTGGTAGAGTGTGTGCCTTACAAGCACGAAGTCGGGAGTTCAAGCCTCTCTGCTCCCATGTTTTTTTTAATAAAGAATAATTGTAAAGTGGTCCGTTATTTAAAATATTATACCCTTCAAAAATGTTAGTTCAAGCTGCTAAACTTTTGGGTGCTGGTCTGGCGACTATTGGTTTAGCCGGGGCAGGTGTGGGTATTGGAACCGTATTCGGTGCTCTTGTTTTGGGTACTGCACGTAATCCTTCTCTGAAAGATGAGTTATTTAGAATTGCAATTTTGGGTTTCGCTTTGACTGAAGCGATTGCTCTGTTTGCTTTGATGATGGCTTTCTTGATACTATTTGCTCTGTAAGGTAATTCTCCGGTAGCAATAAAAAAAACAATATTTGAGAGAAGTATTTATTCCTTTAAAATTTATAAGTTGTTTTTTCACTTGTTAGGCGGTGTAGTTCAGGGGTTAGAATGTTGGAATCATATCCCAAATGTCAGGGGTTCAAATCCCTTCTCCGCTATGTGCTTTGCGACTTTGGTGAAATTGGTAGACACGTCAGACTTAAAATCTGTTTCTATTAAAAGAGTATCGGTTCAAGTCCGATAAGTCGCAAAATGGCGAGTGTAACTCAGTCGGTTAGAGTGCCAGGTTGTGGCTCTGGAAGCCGGGGGTTCAAATCCCCTCGCCCGCCCGGCTGGATAGTATAAAGGTTCAATGCAGTGGGTTGCAAACCCACAAATGAGGGTTCAAGTCCCTCTCCGGCCTTCTTCAATAGCTCAGTTGGTAGAGCATGTGGCTGTTAACCATAAAGTCGTTGGTTCAAGTCCGACTTGGAGAGAAATTTTGTCCCTTATGAAATTATATGGGTTTGGGTAGCTCAGTTGGTAGAGTGAAGGACTGAAAATCCTTAGGTCGTCGGTTCAAGCCCGATCCCAAACAAAAGTAATGCTTGCAAAATTAATTAATAGATTACGTAATGGTTATATGGTTTATCATCTCGGAGTATCTTTTAAAGAAGTTCGTTTTTCCACGAAAGTTTTAGACCTTTTATGGAGAGAGAATTTAATTAGAGGTTACACTAAAACTAATGATGGTATTATAACGGTTCTTCTTAGATATTACGAGGGTTCCCCGATTTGTAGTCGTTTGATTGTTCTTTCTAGGCCACGTGATCGTCTCTACCTTTCGCTATTAGACCTTTCTCGTATTTCCGATGACTTTGGGGTTCTGATATTATCCACACCCAAGGGTATTTTGACAGCCGAAGATGCAGTTAGAAAGGGTGAAGGAGGTGAAATTTTAGCTTACGCGGCATGACAACTCCAATATTTAGACTGCCAATAGGAGTTGAATGTTCAAGTGATAAGGGTAAAGTTCGTGTTTCAGGTGCTAGAGGGGTAGTTGTATTCGATTCAGTTAGCAATCTTTATCGAAAAGGCAATACGGTTATTTTTTTACCTTATTTAACACCTTATTACAGCTCTATTTTTACGCAAGCAGTTTTAGGTGTAATTCTAGGATATACCCTAGAATTAAAACTTAAAGGTATCGGCTATAGGGTTCGAGAAGAAAAGAGAAAACTTATTTTTTCTTTGGGTTATAGTTGTCCAATAACTCTTCCGATCCCTGAAGCTGTGTCCGTAAAATTTAACAAAAAAAGTTTTTTGTTAATGTCTGCTAATTTTGGTGTACTACAAAATTTTGCAACAACTATACGAAGCTTTCGTTTTCCTGATCCGTATAAAGGAGGAGGTATCCTTTATGCAAGTGAAATAATAGTTTGTAAAGAAGGTAAAAAAACATAATGCTAAGAACAGAGTATGCTCGTCTTCTTTATTTTTTTATTGGATCCTCTGGTTACTTGGTACCACGTTCTGTAAATGAGAATATTAAAATCTCAAAAACACTGCATCCTTATCTTTTAGGGAAACGTAACAGTTATTATTTTTACAACCTTGAAAAAAGTTTATACGGTATTCGTGCTGCTTTAGAAGTTTTAAAAACTACAATAGAGGACAGCGGAGAAATACTTTTTGTTGGTGACTTACCTGCTTTAAAATATGCTTTTGGCAAAAATACCGGCATGAATTGTATAAATTTAAGAAGATCTTCTCTTGCAAATTCCAGAGATTCAGATCTTATATTTTTAAGTGGTGCGAGAAAAGAAAATCTTGTTGAAGCTCACAGAAAATGTACGCCACTAGTGGGGGTTGGTAGTTTTACGATGAGTAAAATAGCTTACCCTTTCAACTTAAATGTTGATTCAATTTTATTAGCTCATTGGTTTTTTAATGCGATTTATATTACTTGTGATCGGGATAAAAAAAAAAAGGGGGGGGGGACTTCCTTTAATCGTCTTTTAGGTCAAGGGCTCTTAAAAAAAGGTGGTAATATAGTTAAGAGCTCCGGTAATTTGGTTGATAACATTAGGCATAAAAAATGAGATTTAAACACAGATATAAATCATGTTTGTGGTCAAGAACTGATATATGGGGTGACCTTTTATGCAAAGAGGCCACCTTTCTTCGTCCCAAATGGGATAACATTATGGGTTTCTTAGGCAACCAAAAGCGTCGCCGTCGCCCGTTATCCCAAATTCGTTTTCAAAACAGACGTCCCACGCATCCTTTATGCCATGACTATCGATTTGTTAAGCCTCGTGCGAGAGCGAATCAGACTTTTAAGTATAATCGTTGGGGATACCGCAATACTTTATCAATTTTATTTTGTTTGCGGCGTTTTTATGGTGACTTGAATCATAAAGCCTTCAAAAGTCTTTGTCACCCCATAACCGTTTCTAATACTCCTTCTCAAAAATTACTTGGGTTATTGGAAGGACGTTTAGACATAAGCTTGTACCGTTTAGGTTTTTTTCATTCTATATTCTATAGTCGTCAGGCTATTCTTCATAACAAGGTCTTTGTTAATGGGGAACAAATGGGTCATGGGGGTTTTGTACTTCAAAAAGGGGACTATGTTGAATTTTGCCCCACACAGCGGCCAGCTATTAGGGCTAGACTTTTAGCGCGTTATAAGCGTTATAGATCTTTTCGTGTGCGTATGGAAAGGTGGCGTTTTTCGCACCGTTCTAAATTTGAGCTTCATCTTCAGCCTACTCCTAAATGGGTTCAAACAGATTATTCAAATTTAAGTTTTATTCTTTCGTCAGATGTAGGTGTACCTGTGATGTTTCCTTTTAGGGCAGACGTTGATGAAGCTCTGTGGGCTACAAGGTATGGGTTTCTATAGAGTAATTTCCTTTTTTTTTCTGGATACGGGTTAAACTTATAACCTTGATAAATCATTTAGCATGTGGCTTACTTTTTTAACTACTTTCTTAAATATAATTGACCTTGTTATTCCTCTATTGATTGCAGTAGCCTATTTTACTCTAACAGAACGTAAAATTATGGCAGGTATTCAAAGACGTCGAGGCCCAAATGTTATTGGTTATATGGGACTACTTCAGCCTTTAGCTGATGGACTTAAACTTTTTGTAAAAGAAACTGTTTTGCCTACAAACGCAAATATTGTTCTCTTTGTACTAGCTCCTCTGTGTACTTTTGTGTTAAGCCTAATTAGTTGGGCTGTTATTCCTTTTAGTTATGGCAATGTTATTGCCGATCCGGAGCTTGGTGGTTTATATTTTTTAGCTATCTCGTCTTTAGGTGTTTATGGTGTATTGATATCTGGGTGGTCCAGTAATTCTAAATATGCATTTTTAGGAGCTTTACGTTCCGCGGCTCAAATGGTTTCTTATGAAATTTCAATGGGGATTAGCTTAATTAATGTTTGTTTGTGTGTTGGTACTTTAAATTTAACTGAAATTGTAACTGCCCAGGTGAATGTGTGGCTTGTTTTTCCTCTTTTACCTGTAAGTATTATGTTTTTTATTGGATGTTTAGCGGAAACTAATCGTCATCCTTTTGATTTGCCTGAGGCAGAAGCTGAATTAGTTTCAGGTTATAATGTTGAATATTCGGCGATGGGATTTGCTCTTTTTTTTTTAGGCGAGTACGCTAATATGATTGTAATGGGGGGTCTGACTTCCATTTGTTTTTTAGGAGGGTGGTTATCGCCTTTTGGTATTGGTATTCTGCCGGCTGGTATTTGGTTTGGCTTAAAAATTTGTTTTTTTGTTATTTTATTTATCGTCATTCGTGCTATTTTACCGCGTTACCGTTACGATCAACTTATGAAACTGGGTTGGAAGTGTTTCTTACCCCTGGCCTTGGCTTTTTTTTTTCTTTCTGTCGGGATCCTTATGGGTTTCGATTGGTTGCCTAATTAACAACCGTGCTTGATACTCTTTGTACAAGGCCCATCCTGTTATTTGCATTTCATAAAAAAGAATTAATGGCAATCCTACAAGAATTTGGCTTATAATATCTGGTGGGGTTAAAAAAGCAGCAATTGAAAAAGCTACAACATAAGACACTCCACGATATTTTATCCAAATTTTTTTGTTAGTATATATATGGATCATGCTTAATGCCAGCATTAAGGGAAAACTGAGGCTTAAAATATTATTAAGTTGATGTAAATGTTTTAAATAATCGCTCAGCCTTGGTTCAAATGTTAAATGTATTGGGGTAAAATTTTGTGAGTAAGCTGAGAATAGTTTCCATAGGAGTTGGGCAAGGGCAGGGAAAAAAAAGGCGTAAAGGCAACTATAAAAAATAATGGTTCCAATTAAAAGATTGAGAGTAGCTTTTGCCTCGTAGGCATAAAGCCCAGGCCGTAAAAAAAGATATAGTTGGGTTAGGCAGATTCCCAGACTAAAACCAATACTTAGTATTGTGCAAAGTTGTAGGTAAGTAAAAAATATTTCAGTTAATCCCGTACTAACAAAATGAGATAACCCTTTAGGCAAAAACAGAAAGATTAGGCCGTGTTTATATTGGTATGTGGTAATAAAAAGAAGAATTGTGCCAAATATGGTATAGGCTAAACGGTATTTAAGTTCTTGAAGATAATAAATTGAGAATTGAAGTCTTTTCATAGGTTATAATACGAGTTTAGGAAAGATAGTTCAATTGGTAGAACTTTGGTCTCCAAAGCCAAGGGTTGGGGGTTCAAGTCCCTCTCTTTCTGTTACTTTTTTAGCTCAACGCTATTTAAGGTTGTTTATGGTAACTTTTTATGAGAATAAGCTTTTTGCAGTTTTTCTTTCTATTTTGTCTTGGCCTTCTTTTTTTTGCTGACTTCCCGCAGCTAGCCAAGATAGTTAAGCAAAAGATTAAATCCTACAAAAAAAGGTAGGGTCTTGGTCCTGTTTAGTTGTTTTACAGCAATTTTGTCCTCTCCATTTTCGGCTGTTTTATTCTATCATAAGGCGTTTAGTTGTTAGCTCACGGTTTGTAGTTTAATTGGTAAAACATAGTTCTCATGAAGCTAGCAATGTAGGTTCAACTCCTGCCGAACTGATCGTATATAAATTCATGGAGTCTAGCCAAGTTGGTAAGGCGCCCGTTTTTGGTACGGGGACCAGAGGTTCGAGTCCTTTGACTCCAGAGGCCAAGGTGGTGGAATTGGTATACACGCTGGGTTTAGGTTCCAGTCCTTTACAGGATAGGGGTTCAACTCCCCTCCTTGGTAATGTCAAGACCTACTATTAATCAATGGTTTAAAGGCCAGGGTAAAAAAATCTCAAGAGTAAAAAGTGTTGGTCTTCGTGGTTGTCCTCAAAAACGGGGTGTTTGTTTAAAAGTGTTTGTTTCCTCTCCAAAAAAACCTAATTCTGCCCGTCGTAAGGTTGTTAAAATAAGGTTATCAAATAAAGTTCGATTAATAGCTTATATTCCGGGTCAGGTTCATAGGTTACAAGAGCATTCTCAGGTTCTAGTTAGAGGGGGTCGGGTGCCTGATCTACCGGGGGTTAAGTACCGTCTAATACGTAACAAATTAGATCTAGAAGGTTTGTCTGGACGTAAAACTTCCCGTTCTAAATATGGAACAAAAAAAAATGTTTTATAATAACAACAATTTATCAAATAACAAGGAAGCTTTTAATTTCTTAGGGGTTAAAAGCGACCCTTTAGTAAAAAAAATGATTAATCTTTTAATGCGGGATGGTAAAAGGTCAAAAGCAGAAAATGTTTTAGATAAAGCGTTCCAAGCTCTTGACCAGAAGTATCCAGGTCGGGCTCTGCACATTTGTGATCTTGGTATTTTTGAAGCAAAACGAGACGTTGGTATTCGTCTGAAACCAAAGCCAAAGACGCGTAGTGATGCTAATTCGTATAGTGTGTATATTCCTTATATGATTTCCCCTATACGGGGTTTAAATTTAGGTATGAGGGCTATTCTAAACGCAAGCCGGGAACGCTCTTTATCATCTCCTTTTTGGGATAACCTAAGTCAAGAATTTATTCAAGCGTCGCAAGGTAGGGGAGAGGTTATTGCAAAAAAATATATTTTAAACAGATTAGCTGGTTCAAATAAGCGGCGAGCTCATCTTAGTGTTCGTCGTTGGTCTCCCTTTATTTCCTAAGATCATACTTAAATTATGGACTTTATTCATTTTTTCTTTATTGCTGCTTTATTGTTTGCTATCGGTATAGGGGGTGTTGTTTTAAATAGAACCAACATTGTTGTTGTTCTAATGTCTTTAGAGCTTGCTCTTCTTTCTGTAAGCTTAAATTTTATTGTGTTTTCGGTATGCTTGGGTGACCTAATAGGTCAAATTTTTGCTATTTTTATTCTTATAATTGCTGCTTGTGAATCTTCAATTGGTTTAGCTATTATTTTGGTTTATTTTCGGGTTCGGGGTAGTATTCGTATTGATCAGGCTTCATTATTGAAGTCTTAACAAAGGGCTTCCATGGTGAAATTGGTAGACACGGCAGATTCAAAATCTTTTGTCTTAGGACGTGCTGGTTCGAATCCGGCTGGAAGTAATAAGTATGATACGAGCTCAAACTCTTCTCAAAGTTGTAGATAATTCAGGGGCTAAATTAGTTAAGTGTATAAAAGTAAAAAAAAAGAGTGGTACAGCGCATGCCAATATAGGAGATATTGTGCTTGTCGCCGTTCAAAGTTTGAGACCACGTTATGGTAGGCGGGTGCGATTAAAAATGAATAAATCGGAAGTTCACCATGGTGTTGTTGTTCAGACACGTAGGCTTTTTCGCAATAAAGGTGGGGTAGGGCTTAGTTTTAATTGTAATTCCGTCGTTTTAATTACACCGAAGCATAAGCCTCTTGGTACAAGAATTTCTGCCACCCTTCCATCAAGATTAAGGGGCCTTAAATGGGCTAAACTAGCTGCTATGGCCAAAAAAATTATTTAATCGCTCATGCATCCTTTTCAAACACATTATAACAAGGTGGTTCAGCAAGATTTTATACTGAGTGGCAATGTTTCGACAGTGGCGATGTTACCCAGGCCTAAAAAAATTTCACTTAGTTTGGGTGGAGACCGTTCTACTGACAGTTATGTCGTCTCCTCTTTGGCAGCTCTGAACATACTGACAGGTCAAAAACCTTGTGTTACTCAGCAAAAATTTGTTCAACAAAGAAATAACAGCCCTAGGGAAGCTGTTGGGGGTAAAGTTACTCTCAGGGGTTCCAGTATGTATAGTTTTTTGTATAAGCTTTTATTTAACGTTTTGCCACGCATACGTCAATTCGAGGGTTTACGGTCACCGGCGCACGAAAAAGTATATTGCTTTCTTTTAAAAGACATGTTTGCTTTTGAGGAGTTAGTACCTCTATTTCCATATTTTGAAGATTTAGGTTCTCTTCAATGTCAATTTTATTTTACAACGAAAAGCAAAGCTGAAGCTGTAGTTCTCGGACATAGTCTAAAACTTTGTTTTCTTCCTAATGAAAACTAGGAAAAGCGGAAGTAACTCAATTGGTAGAGTGTAAGCTTGCCAAGCTTAAAGTTGAGGGTTCAAATCCCTTCTTTCGCTTTAATTACTTTTACATGCCAGTTTTATTTAATTCTAAAAGCTTTGACTAAAAGAAGCGCTAAAGTTTTTTGATCTAAGTTTTTTGTTTTGCCGCTTTCTAAAAAGCCAATGGGATACCATTTCTTTTGTATGGACACACCTAAACAATCTAGTTCTAGTACCATTTTAGCAACGTTTTTTTGTAACTCTTCGAGATTATCAGAAACTACCATAATAAGTGGACAGCCAGCACCGATTTTAGGAGGTGCCAGGTACAATGGTACGGAATAAAGTTTTCCTCCTTGTAAAGATAATTTTATTTTAGATAGCTTGGACGCTTTTAAATTACTGCCGTTAAAAAGGGCAAAAGTTTGTTGATCAGGTAAAAAAGATCTTTTTTTTCGTAGATGACGTTTTCTAGGTGTAAACATTGAGTAGAATTAGAGTTGATAAATTTTTAATTTCATGGGAAGTTTATTAGCCCCAGAGCGCAAAGCGGGAATGCCTTGTTCAGAATCTATTCCGTAAAGTATGAATACGGCACGTCCAGCTGCTACAGCAGTTACCCAATGGTTCACTTTACCTTTCCCTTTTCCCATACGAGCTGCTAAAGCCTTCTGGCTTACTGCAATATCCGGAAAAGTTAGAATTTGAAGCTTTCCCTCTCGTCTAACTTTTCTTCTAATGTTTTGACGAGCTGCTTCTATCTGTCGACCGTTTAAGTAACCTGACTCCATAGCAATTAATGCGAAGCAATTTTGCTCCCCTAAGTTAGAGGTATTGGTCGAATTTTTAGGCAAACGGCGTGGTTTGAAATATTTACGGTATTTAGTTTTTTTAGGTTGTGTTAACATAGTTTTCTTCTTCTTTCCAATTACAAATCCAAACTTTTAGCCCGACACTTCCGTATCCTGTCTGTGTTTGTATGTATTCAGCTTGTATAGGTGTGCTTATTTGGCTAAGGGGCATTTGGCCCATTTGATATTTCCAAATTTTACTTCGGCCTTTAGCCTTGTGGGTAAATCGCCCTTTTATTTGAATTTTCACGCCTTGAATTTTTTTATATTTTTGTAAAGCTGCGAATGCTTGTTTTAAGAATCCTAAAAATTCATAATGTCTTTTTCGTCTTTGTCTTGAGCAGATATTTTGTATTATAAATCTGGACAAGCTAACGGCACTTGCTTTATTTTTAATAACAAGGGATAGAAGTTGCATGCCATAACGAGCGTAATCGTATTTTACTTGATGAGCGCTTTTAGCGTAATAAGCAATTTGTTTTCGGGCGGACTTCGGTATAGATCTTGTGTAGGTTTTTAATCTATTTATTCTAATTGTTACTTTTTTTGTTCCTGTAAAATTTTGTATGAGTTTTACTGCGCTATGCAATCTACATGCCACTAGAGTCCACGATTGTTTTTTAATCTGTTCTTTGTTTTCTTTGTACCGGCGTGACTTTAAATGACGTTTTGATCGAAAGTGTAGGTGTATAAGATTCGTTTCTATAAGAATAAAACCATGTTGTCTACTAATTTTAATCTTATCTAGGTAATGAGTAGTTCCGAAGCAACAAGACTCGATAAGCTTATGAACTGTTGATAATATATAGTAAAAACGTGCTTCGTCCCAGTTAGTGCACCCTTGATAAGGGCTATCTATAGGGCGTAAGGAAGTTGGATGAGCTTTTTGTGCCATTTATTTTTTATTTGCCACAATTTTTTTCTTTTTGGGCACGAAAGTTTTTCTTGTAGGTACAAATTCACCTAATTTATGTCCTACCATTTCGGGTTTGATCTTACGATCAACCATCTGTCTACCATTATGAATACGTAGTTTTAACCCCACGGCAGCTGGGTAAATTGTAGAACGCCGAGACCATGTCGGTTTTTTCTCATGTTTCGGGTTCAGCCTTTTTAAAAGACTTTTATCGATAAAAGGTGTTTTCCAATTAGATCTTGACATTTGGTTTTGGTTTGACTCTAATACGACGGGTGGATGGGCCCTTAGTTGGTTTGGCCCAAGGCGTAACAGATGGTCGACCACCTGAAGTTTTCCCTTCACCACCACCGTGCGGGTGGTCTACAGGATTCATAGCTACTCCACGCACAATGGGCCGTCTCCCTACCCACCTGGAGTGTCCTGCTTTTTTCAGTTTGACGAAGCGTGCGTTAGGGTTGCTTACCGTGCCGTATGTGGCCATTGTTTCTATATCAAACCAACGATATTGGCCAGATTTAAGGCGAATTTTTGTTAAGGTGTTTGTTCTTTTTAAAATACGTCCAAAAGCTCCAGGTGCACGCAGTATTTTTCCGTTTTCTCCTGGATAAAGACTTAGATTGTATACAAGGCTGTCTGTAAGAATATGACGTAAAGCTTTACTATGCCCATTTTGTAGGCCATTGCGTGTAGAATTTGATCTTATAACGTCTCCTTTTTTTAGCTTGGTGGGAGCAATTATATAATTGTGTTCTTTAATATCCGGATTAAAAATTCTTGCTAAAAAAGCTGAGCGGTTTGGATCATATTCCAAACCTACTACGATACCTTGGGTTGATTTACGTTTTAGATCTATATTTCGATATAGTCGAGCATGTCCTCCTCCACGGTGCCAGGCAGTTATACGGCCTTTGTGGTTGCGTCCAGTAGAAGAATTCCAAGCATGGGTTTGTGATTTAAGAGGTGGGGAAAGAAAAAATTGTTTATTTTGTTTCATATAATATATTAAAGCTTTAGTTATGCCTTTTATTATCGGTACCTCTATTCCAGAAGATAAAGTTTTGGTGCAGTCTGTTGCTCATATTTACGGCATTGGTTTGTGCCAATCTAAAATTTTATGCAAAAAAGCTGGGTTTGGATCAGATTCCCGTGGTAGGAACATTAGTTTTTCCAAAGGTAAAAATTTAGAAAATTTGGCTGAGGCTACCCCTCTACCTTTAGGGCCTGATCTTCGACGTTTTCAAAATGATAAAATCCGCCGTTTATGTATTATTTCAGCCTATCGTGGCTTACGACATCGTAAAGGGTTACCAGTTAGAGGTCAACGTACGCATACAAATGCAAAAAAAAGACCAGTATTGAAACTAAATGTTAACTAAAATACCCGCAAAAACTAACACTGGTGATCACTCACCTGTTATGGGAAATTTTCAGGATTTGTTAGACGAAGAGCAAACTGCAAAGAAATTAGGGTCTCTTTTTATTAAGTGTACAAAGCGGAATATTTTTTGTACCTTAATAAACCCCTTTAATAACAAAGTAGAAACGAGCTGTTCGTTACGTGTACCTGCCTATGATAACAAGTATAATGAAAGAGACAACCTTTATACACGTGCGGTTCTTCTAGGCAGGTTTCTTGCTCAAAAAACAATTGATTTAGGTTACAAGGAGCTTATAATTTATCTTACAGGCATGAACAAAGGTCAACTAGCGATTATCCGTAGTTTTGATAAAGTAGAAATTGATATTGATTCGATAGTTTTAGCAACACGTAACCCACATAATGGATGCCGACCGTCCAAAGCACGCCGCAAAAAGTTTCGTTCAAAGGTTAGAAAGCTTAATTAAAATATAAATATGAAGGAGTGACTGAGTGGTTAATAGTGGCAGATTGTAAATCTGTTGGTTTTTCCATCGTAGGTTCGAATCCTACCTCCTTCTTTCTCATTTTAATGAAATCTAAAATAAAAATGATTCAACGACACCCGTTTCATTTAGTTGATCCAAGTCCCTGGCCGATCGTGGCTGCTTTAGGGGGTTTATGCTTAACTTTTGGGGGAGTGTTATTTATGCATAACTATAATGGTGGTGGACAATTATTAAGTTTAGGGGTAATTACTATTTTATATGTTATGTTTACCTGGTGGAGAGATATTATTCGCGAAGCTGCGTTTGAGGGACAACATACGTTATCTGTTCAACAAGGTTTGCGAATGGGGATGATTCTTTTTATTGTTTCTGAAGTTATGTTTTTTTTTGCTTTTTTTTGGGCTTTTTTTACTTCCTCTATTTCTCCAGTTTTTAATATTGGCGGCGTTTGGCCCCCTGTAGGTATTGAGGCAATTAGCCCATGGGGATTACCCTTCTTAAATACGATTCTTCTTCTTTCATCTGGTGCCAGTGTTACATGGGCTCATCACGCAATTGTCGGGGGGTTTAAAAAAGAGGCTTTGCAAGGTTTAGGGATAACTTTAGCTTTTGCTGTTGCCTTTACAGCTATGCAAGGTTTTGAATATATGCATGCTCCTTTTGCTATGTCTGATGGTGTTTACGGTTCGGTTTTTTATATGGCTACGGGTTTCCATGGTTTCCATGTTATTATTGGGACTATTTTTCTAGCGATCTGTACCGTGAGGTTATATTTTCAGCACTTTAGCCGCCAACGTCATTTTGGTTTTGAGGCTGCTGCTTGGTATTGGCATTTTGTTGATGTGGTTTGGTTGTTTCTTTTTCTTACCATTTACTGGTGGGGTTTTAATGTTATCGTTTAGCATTATTTTATGAGAAGTTCTAAAAAATACAGTAAAAATGATTTGGCCGGGCTCTATGATAGTTGTCCAATATTTAAAAAATATTGTCAGTTTAATCTTTGGTCAGAAGAGGTTGGTGAATATGATAAAGTTAAGTATTGTGAAACATATTTAGATAACTATATTTCTGTTTTCACACAGCGACACCTCTTGCAATGCTTTAGCCCGTCCTTTTTAGCAATTCTTTATACCAGCCCCTCCTTTGTAAAGTTTGTAAAGTCAGGGTTTATCAAATATATTGATTTTCATTTTTTACTGTTTTTTCAGTCTAAATCATTTAATTATTCAAAGGAGCCATTTGAAGAGATAGAAATATTTGTTGAAGAGTACTTTCAAAGGTACTCTAGAAAGGTTTTTGAGGAAGACCTTTTAAAATGTCTTGTTAAAGCTGTTAATGAGCTAGTTCCCAAATCTCTTCAAGGGTTTGTTGATAGTCGACTGAGGGTCTTTTATCATCAGAAGCTTAGTGCTCAACTAACCGAGAAAGCTTTATCTAATTCCGTTATGGTAGAAAATAATATTTTCGCATCAAGAAAACCTTGTGGTTATAGGGGCCTTGAAGATAAAGCTATTATCGCAGAGCTTTTTTTTAATTCCTTTTTTCAGTTTGGGACCGAAACTTATAAGTCTTTAGGGGTCTGCAAATATCCCTTAAGTGCTGCGTTTACAGATTTTTATAATATAGTTTTAGCAGACACTATACATGGTTGGGGTCTTTATTTTGGAGGATTCAACAATAACCAAATTAATCAATTTGTTTTTATTGAATCATTTATTGATAAAACCTCTTTTGTTTTTAATTATTTTTTAAAATCTAATACTCCAGAGTATACTCCAGAAATTTTTTATCTCCTTTCAAGAGGGTACGAGTGGTGCTTTTATACTTTTTTAGATGTTGCCTACAAGCCTCTTACTAGGCCTTTATTTTTTGGGCAAAATCTTAAGTTATTCAATAAAGATGTCCACACATTGTTAGAATTGTTTGTTGAGGATTTTGATAATTTTGTCAATGAAGATAATGATATTGATATCCCTATACATAAAAATACTATTATTAAAGGAGATTTGGAACCTTGCTTTTTAGCGTCTTCCCCAGCAGCCTTTGAAAATCTTCTTAAAGTTTTTGATAATAGGTTTAGCAAGTATTCAAACAAAAGCCATATAAATTTCTCAGAGTATCCCTTGGTAGGCAATGGTAAACCTACAGGTGCTACTTATAGATTTGAAAATCTAGCGAGATATCTAGATAACTGTTATCTAGATATCTCGCTAGATTTTCAAATAAATATTGAAGAGTTAGCGGTTGGCTTCCAAAAGTCCTCCGAAGAAGCGGCTTTATGCCCTACTGACAATTTTAAAGGTATACGTTCAGATTCGGAAGATATCCTTATTGAGACTTTTGAAGCTATTAGCACATTTAGTGGAGAAGTTCCCACGGAGACTTTTGAAAATATTGAAAAAATATTAATGAAACCATATGCTTACAGTCCGGCAGTTAAAAAACCATTTGGTTTTTTATCGTCCTGCTGTTTAGAAGATGCTGTGACGGAGTGGGATCTTTATTCTGGTAAATGCACTGATATTTCTAATAAGTTGGGCTTGCCCAGCAGCGATTCTTTGTTTTCTTTAAATAAGAACCCGCTTACGTACCAATACTTTTACCGTAATGTCAAAAAAGTTTCGGGTTGGGAAAGTTCTTTTTTGGTGGATTGTCATTTTATATGGGGTATTTGTAACTGTGATGCAAAAAATACTCTTTATGAATTATATAAGAGTAAACCGTTAGAGGTTTAATCGGTGGTGAGGTAGCAAAAAACACTTACAAAACATATGTTTTACAGTCCTTTAGAACAATTTCAAATACTTCCCTTTTTAAGTTTTGGTGCCGGTTTATTTGATTTTTCGATAACCAACGCAATGATTACAACTGGTCTAGGTCTAGGTTTTTTTCTTTTTGCTTATTATTGTCTTTCAGTTTACGGTTTAAATTGCTTTCCTACCCGTTGGCAACTCGTTTTCGAAAGTCTCTATGTAAGTACCGCAGGTTTGGTTTGGGATAGTGTAGGTCCTCAAGGACAAAAATATTTTCCATTTCTATTTGCTATATTTAGTTTTATTTTAATTTCTAATGTTTCAGGGCTTGTACCTTATTCTTTTACGATTACAAGTCATTTAATTCAAACGATGCTGTTAGCACTTACTGTTTTTATAGGGGTCATTATTATTTGTGCTTCCACACATGGTTTCCATATGTTAAGCTTGTTTCTACCAGGTGGTACTTCTATGGTCTTAGCATTTTTGTTAGTTCCTATAGAAATCGTTTCCTACATTTTCAAGCCTCTTAGTTTAGCTGTTCGTCTTTTTGCTAACATGATGGCAGGTCATACTTTGTTAAAAGTAATTGCGGGGTTTGCCTGGGCTATGATGGGAAGTGGTGGATTGCTTCTGGTTGCTCATATTGTGCCGTTAGCAGTTCTAGTTATCCTTTTTGGCCTCGAGCTAGCCGTCGCTTTAATTCAAGCATATGTTTTTACAATTTTAAGTTGTATTTACATAAATGACGCCATAGTTCTTCACTAAAGTTGTTAATTGTTTAGCTGGGTAAATCAGATTACGTTTAGTCCATAGGGGGTGTGCATCGTTCGACATATTTTTTTTAAAGCATTTTTAGCTCAGTGGATAGAGCGTCGGTCTTCTAAATCGTGGGTCGTAGGTTCGAATCCTATAAAATGTAACGCATGAAATTTGCTTTAATATTCCAAAATGATACGGCGGCTTTTTTACCCGAGCTGTTTCTTGCAATTTCTCTTTTAGTTGTTCTTCTGCATGGTAGTTTTCTTGGGGTTTCTGCTGCCTCTCTTTATACTTATCTTACGCCAAGTATAGTTCGTTTAACTTCAACTATTTTATTTTTAAGCCTACTTTTGGTATTGAATAACCCGGTCGAGTCTCAAACTTTATGGAATGCTCTTTTTGTGACTGATCACTTGGCCATTTGGGCGAAATTTCTAGTTTTTATTGGCCTAATTTTTTGTGTTTCAGTAAGTGAAGCTTATATGTTTTCAGCTCGTTTTCGAGCTTATGAAATTTTTGTTTTTATTATTGGTATTGGCTTGAGTTTATGCTTATTAATTTCATCGTACGATCTTCTTTCTATTTATCTAAGTATGGAGTTCCTGTCATTGATTTTTTACGTTTTAGCTTCTTGGAAGAAAAATTCTTATTTCTCTGCGGAGGCTGGTCTAAAATATTTTATTCTTGGATCGGTTGCTTCTCTTTTTTTTTTATTTGGTGCTTCTTTGATTTATTTTACTATGGGCACGACAAATTTAGGGGCGTTAGCGTTACTAACAGAAAATTTAGTACCTTCATCCCCTTTTATGTATTTAGGACTTATTTGCGTTGTTTCAGCTCTGTTATTTAAATTAGGTGCCGCACCATACCATATGTGGATAGCCGACGTTTATGAGGGGGCTCCTACATTAATAAGTTTTATTTTTGCTGTTGTCCCAAAATTTTCTATTTTTGTAGTAGTTTCCCGGCTTGTTTTTACAAGCTTCTGGTCTTTTTTCCCTTCCCTCTGGGAAGACTTTTTTTGTGTATGTGGTCTTTTAAGTCTCTCGATTGGTTGTTTGTGTGGGCTTGGGGAGACCAAGATAAAACGTCTTCTTGCTTTTAGCAGTGTGGGTCACGTTGGTTTTCTTTGCCTGGGTCTCGCGAGCGGTAGCATTGAAGGTATACAAGCTGTTCTTTTTTATCTTTTAATTTATATGTTAACCGCAGCTTTTTTATGGGTTTTCGTTTTACACTTAGATGTAGATTCAACATCCAATAAAACTCTTTTAACTTTTGCGGATGTTATTGGGTTAGCTCGTTCAAACCCTCTTTTAGGCATTTTTATTATATTGATGATTTTTTCTTTAGCAGGTATACCACCATTAGGTGGTTTCTTTGCCAAGCTAAATATTTTTGTCAGTTTGGTTGATGCCTCGTTTTATCTTCTAGCGATTTTTGCTGTTTTGACTAGTGTTATTTCGGCATTTTACTACGTACGTTTGATAAAAATTTTTTATTTTGAAAAAAATGAAAATTGGTTTTTTTTTTCACCCCTTTCAAAGGGTTCTGCAATAGTTTTAGTTTTGACAGCTCTGACTGTTTGCTTTTTTATGTGTAGCCCAAATCTTTTTTATCTTCTAACATATAAAATAGGGTTAGGTCTTTTGGTTTAATAAACAATGTCTTTTATTCAAGAATTAAAACCTTCATCGCAAACTTTTTTTTTATCGGTTTCTAACTCATTAAGTGATTTCTCTTCTAGGTGGCTATTTTCCACCAACCATAAGGATATTGGTACTTTATACTTGATTTTTGGAGGTTTTTCTGGAGTTTTAGGAACAGCAATGTCTGTTCTTATTAGGTTGCAACTAGCTAGTCCGGGAAATCAATTTTTAGGTGGGAATCATCAATTATATAATGTTATCGTTACCGCCCATGCTTTTTTAATGATTTTTTTTATGGTAATGCCCATTCTTATCGGGGGTTTCGGTAATTGGTTTGTACCTCTAATGATTGGTGCTCCGGATATGGCGTTTCCTCGTATGAATAATATTAGTTTTTGGCTGCTACCACCGTCTTTGATCCTTCTTTTAGCTTCATCCTTGGTGGAGGCAGGAGCAGGTACAGGATGGACAGTGTATCCACCTCTAAGTGGTATTCAAGCACATTCGGGACCGTCAGTGGATCTAGCAATTTTTAGCCTACACCTGTCCGGTGCGGCTTCTATATTGGGTGCTATTAATTTTATTACAACAATTTTTAACATGCGTGCACCTGGTATGAGCATGCATCGTTTGCCTCTGTTTGTATGGTCAGTTTTAATTACAGCTTTTCTATTGTTGTTATCGCTTCCTGTCTTGGCGGGAGGTATCACAATGCTGCTAACCGACCGAAATTTTAATACCACTTTTTTTGATCCTGCCGGTGGAGGGGATCCTGTTCTTTACCAGCATTTATTTTGGTTTTTTGGTCACCCTGAAGTTTATATTTTAATTTTGCCTGGTTTTGGTATTGTCAGTCATATACTATCTACATTTTCAAGAAAACCGGTTTTTGGTTATTTAGGGATGGTTTATGCCATGCTTTCTATCGGGATTCTTGGTTTTATTGTTTGGGCTCACCACATGTTTACAGTAGGTCTTGATATTGACACAAGAGCTTATTTTACGGCAGCAACTATGATTATCGCTGTACCGACAGGTATTAAAATATTTAGCTGGATCGCTACTCTCTGGGGCGGTTCGATTCGTTTGAAAACGCCAATGTTGTTTTCAATTGGTTTTTTATTTCTTTTTACGATTGGGGGATTAACGGGTGTTGTTTTAGCTAACTCAGGTGTTGATATAGCTCTTCATGACACCTATTATGTCGTTGCCCATTTCCATTATGTGTTGAGTATGGGGGCAGCTTTTACGATGTTTGCGGCCTTTTATTTTTGGATAGGGAAAATGACAGGTTTAGCTTATCCTGAAATTTTAGGCCAGATCCATTTTTGGCTTATGTTTTTAGGTGTTAACTTAACCTTTTTTCCTATGCATTTCTTAGGATTGGCGGGTATGCCACGTCGTATACCGGATTACCCAGATTCTTATGCAGGTTGGAATGGTTTGGCATCGTTCGGTTCAATCTTATCATCAATTGCGTCGTTATTCTTTTTTGTTGTTGTTTATGTTACCCTTACTAAAGGTTCGGTAGAGGAAGCGAATCCTTGGGTGAAAAACAGAGGTTTAGCTTTTCCTCCTTTACCACGTTTAGATTCAGAATCGACTCGGAACTAATAATATTCTTTCTATTTGAGTTTACTCTAAAGCTTTACATGTTGATAATATTCAGTTTTAGCCCAGGTTATTAGTTCTTTTTTTGTAAAGCTTCGATATATTAAAAAGGTGTAATATACGTTTGTTAGAAAGAGTCCTTTTTAATAAGCATAGGGGCTTGTAACTCAGTGGTAGAGTGTACGCCTGATAAGCGTAAAGCCGATCGTTCAATCCGATTCAGGCCCAGTTTTAAAACTTTAGTTATACACAGAAAAAGGTTTCTCCCTACAGGAAAACAGTCCTTTTCGTCTAACGGTTAGGACGTTGCCTTTTCACGGCAAAAATACGGGTTCAATTCCCGTAAAGGATTAATACCCAATAAAAGCAGATACCAACTACAAGAGTTGTTAACGAAACTCTTGTAGTTGGTATCTGCTTTTATTGGGTATTACTTATAAATATTTTATTAAAAAAATGTCCAATTCTTTAATCGTATACGCTACTAGTCTTACGCGGCTTTTACCTGTTCAAACGTTTCAGGTGTTTGGGCATGAGATTGTTATTAGTGTGCCCAAAAAATATTTGTTGGCTACATTAACCTTTTTACATCACCACAGTAACGGTAATTTTCAAATGCTTACCTCTATTTCTGGGGTCGATTATCCTGATAGAGAAGAACGATTTGAAGTTGTTTATGATCTTTTAAACGTACGGGCAAATTGTAGAGTTAGGGTTAAAACCTGCACCGACGAAATAAACCCGCTTCCTTCTGTTGTAAGTCTGTTTCCTTCTGCGAATTGGTGGGAACGAGAAATTTGGGATTTATTTGGTATCTTCTTTTCTAACCATCCCGATCTGCGTCGAATTCTTACAGATTATGGATTTGAAGGTCATCCTCTTAGAAAAGATTTCCCTTTAAGTGGTTATTTTGAGTTACGTTATGACGAGGATCAAAGAGTTGTGGTTTGTGAAGCGATTGAACTGAGTCAAGAGTTTCGCTCATTTAATTTCCATATTCCCTGGGCTCAAAATAATAAAAGGATTGCTTAAAAGTTTCATTGTTAAAAATGTCAAGGTTAAACTTAAATGCAATAATTAGTTGGGTAGATTCTCATATCATTGATTATCCAACAGCTATGAATTTAAATTATAATTGGAGTTTTGGGTCATCGGCTGGATTTTGTTTAGTGATTCAAATTCTTAGCGGTGCGTTCCTGGCCATGCATTATGCTAGTGAAACTCACTATGCCTTCTCAAGTATTGAGCATATTATGCGGGATGTTAAAAGTGGGTGGTTGATTCGATATATGCATGCGAATGGTGCTTCTTTCTTTTTTATTGTTGTTTACGCTCATATTTTTAGAGGTCTATACTATGGCTCGTATATGGAGCCCAGGCAGCAGTTGTGGTGGTCTGGTGGGGTTATTTATGTTTTAATGATGGCAACAGCTTTTATTGGGTACGTTTTGCCCTGGGGTCAAATGAGTTTTTGGGGAGCTACTGTTATTACAAGTTTATTCTCTATTGTTCCAGTTGTTGGGAAAGAAGTCGTAATGTGGATATGGGGTGGTTTTACGGTAGGTAATCCAACCTTAAACCGTTTTTATAGTTTACATTATATCTTGCCTTTTGTTATTGCCGGCTTAGTTTTTGTTCATTTAGGTTTGTTGCATAAAGATGGTTCTAACAATCCCTTAGGTATAAAAACAAAAACGGCAAATATTAATTTTTATCCGTATATCTACGTAAAAGACTTGGTCGGTTTCTTTGTTTTGATCTTTGTTTTATCAATTGTTATATTTTATTTTCCAAATAGCTTAGGCGATCCTGATAATTATCTAGAAGCTGACCCTTATGGCACTCCGGCTCATATTGTGCCGGAATGGTATTTTTTACCATTCTATGCCATTTTAAGGGTAATTCCGAACAAAGTCGGGGGTATACTTACCATGGGGGGGGCTATTGCAATAATTTTCCTATATCCTCTTTTAAATACATCAATTCTTCGTAGTGGTAATTTTCGTCCAATTTACGCTGTAGTTTTTTGGGCTTTTGTAGCTGACTTCTGTCTTTTAGCTTGGTCTGGAACGACTCCAGTAGACGACTATTTTAAAATTATAGGGGCGGTTGTTTCTATTGGCTATTTTGCCTTTTTTGTATTTGGAGGCTTGTTCGTTGGATGGCTAGAAAAAACACTTATGCTTCATACGATTAAAATGAAGGGAATTTCCGAGGAATTTAAAATTGTAGACTCTCCAAATAATTACCCTAAGTTTAAATTAGGTGTGTTTGATTATTTGAATAAAAAAACAGTTAGTTAATTAAAGTAATAAATAAATAATAGGAATTATATAACGCTTATTGTTTATTTATTAGTCTTTGTTTTTTGTAGAATAGCGTATGGGGGCTTTAAATAATCTGGTATTTTATATTCGTCTAAGGTTATGGAAGTAGTGCTTTAAAAATGCAGGTGTATCATGAAGAGTTCACTGAAAATTATCTCTAATTTAATGGTTTTTATTTTTATTGTAGCTTACCCTTGGAATGCCGCGTATATGGATGCGTCTCATCCGTGGCAAGTGGGGTTTCAAGACCCCGCAACTCCTATAATGGAGGGTATTATTTTTTTTAATGGTTTGTTAATGACTTTCATGCTGTTTATTGCTTGTTTCGTTGGTTGGCTATTGTATCAATCTTTATCTTTGTTTAACGAAACAGTTCATGCGGATCCTGTAAGCTTTAATCATTCTACATTACTTGAAGTTGTTTGGACAATTATTCCTGCTGGGATTCTAATGGTTATTAGTGTACCTTCTTATAATTTATTGTACGCCATGGAAGAGGTTATTGATCCCAGTCTTACGATTAAAGTAGTTGGTCATCAGTGGTATTGGTCATACGAATGTTCCGACTTCGAAGTCTCACCTACTATCACAAAGGATCATTTTAAATTAGCTGAAGATAATTTAAAAAGTCTAAAAGAGTGGGTGGACCTAATAGAATTTGCTCGTGTAGAAACAGGTTTAGGTGAAAAACAAACTCAGGTAGCTTTGGGACGAAAGGCAATTAAAGCAATTGAAAAAGCAATGTCTTCGGGGTTATCTAAAGAAACTTATGAAATTTTAGCGGCTCGTCTAGAACTACTGGGGTTAGAATTATTGACTAACGAGGGTCGAAAAGAGCATTATGGTCTTATGGATTCTCATACAAAAGGAGAAATGGTATCCATTATCTCTGATGTTAAAAAACAACTTTCAGAAAGTCCGCTTATTGAAGAACAACAAGATTTGGTTATTAAAATTTTATTAAATTTTAAGCAGTACCTAAGAATTATTGAAGAGGAAGAATTAAACGAAAACAGCATAGCTTTGTTTAATTCTTTGGAGGAAATTAAAGCAGGCCAAGACAATTCAATAGCGAAAGTAATCGCCTCCGGGTTGAAGAAGGCGTTGGTTGAAAAGGAAAAAGCTGAGAAAATTTTTTTAATGAGTTCAATGCTAAACGAGTGTAGCAACGATAATTGTGAAGACTCTGCAGGTGTTCTTAAAGAGTTTCTTGCTTTAAGTAAGTCTGGTTTGGGTGAAATCGATAGTGAAGTGGCAGCAAACGTTAGTAAAGGTGGTCACTCTGGTGGTCCCAACGGTCCCAACTTAGAGTTGAATCGCGCGCAAAGAGAGTCTTATAGTTCAGAGGCAGAAGTCGACCGGGCTAAATACGAGTCAGATACGGCAGACGTTGAGTTGCATTATGCTAAGGCGGAGTTAGACTTAGCGTTATCGAATTCAAAATGGGCGTCAGAACTATAAGAC
>Ga0308008_1000128_pt1 | contig 37885 bp, 33 predicted proteins | sample Neamet125_FD_203140 | JGI IMG/M metagenome (GOLD analysis project Ga0308008, IMG submission 203140) | Marine microbial communities from water near the shore, Antarctic Ocean - #125 | ecosystem: Environmental > Aquatic > Marine > Unclassified | place: Southern Ocean | collected 2014-07-24
ATTGAAAAGTATAAAGATGATGTCAAAACAGGAACTTGGCAAGAATATTCTTCTGATGGGATGATAAAATATGAAGGGGAATACAAAAATGGAATTCTAAAAAAAGAGCATTACTACAATGAAGATGGAGATGAAACGGCTTCACCAGGAGAATAATTAGGAGTTTACTCCGAAACGGTTCGGAGTCGGGTTATTCGTACTCACCTTTTCAATTTATGCACTCTAAATACATAAATTAAAAAAGAGTTCAAATAATCGCTACTATCCCTTAGCCAAACAAATATTATGTTTTTTCACATCTAAGTAATTTCACACCTAAACTACCCCAACCAATAACCATTAACAATCCGCCAACAGGAACAATATGTACAACGTTTTTTAAAACTGAATAACTTTCGTGAAATGAGTAAATAAATAAATTGACAGAAAATAAAATTGAACCCAAAACAATTAACCTATAATTCCATTTTAGATTAAACTCAAATTTATCATTATTTAACCCTAAAATCATTAACCCTAAACCTGAATACATTAAGTATTTAACACCTTTATTGAAAATAACAATCAACTCATCTGATACATAGTTTTTTATGCCATGCGCACCAAAAGCACCAAAAAGTATGGCTATAAAAATATAAAAAACGGCAAGTGTTGTTATTTGTTTGTTCATGTAACAAATATAGCAATCAATTTAAAATTTAATCTAAAAAAACAGACCTCAAAATTAAATTTAAATTCTTTTTGTCTTTAAAGCATTTCTCATCATCACTTTTACTACAACCTTATGAAAGGGTTTAATAATAAAAAAATAAACCTTTCCAAAACCAGAATTATAATGAACTAAGGTTGATAAAATTAAGTAATCATCATTTTTTAAAACCGAAACTCTAAAATCAAGATGTTTATCATCTTCTCCAGCAATGATTTCATTTGGTTGAATATCAAATATTTTAAACACACCATGTTTGTCACCAACAGTTAATGATTTTATTTCTTTTTGCTTTGAACCATCCCCCGTATCTAAACCAAAAACGCCAACAATTTTATTTCTTAATCCCATTAATACATTAACCCATTTAGGCACATGATTAAAAATGGCCATATACAAACTATCAACTTTCTGTGTATTATCGCTTAGCTTAACCTTAAAAGCGTCTACATAATCTATTTCACCAATAAATTGCATTGAAATACTTTCTTTTGGTAACTTAACGTTTGTGATTTTTGACATTTTTAAATTAACTATTTAAGAGTTGTTTGGCATTTTCAATTGCTGAATCTGTTACTTTTTCACCACTCATCATTTTAGCCAACTCCACTACTCTCTCATCATCTGATAACCTAACCACTTTAGTTCTAGTTTTATCATCACTATCTGACTTAAACACATGATAATGAACTTTCCCTTTCCCAGCAATTTGAGGTAAATGTGTAATACTAATTAGTTGTGATTTTTTTCCAAGTTTTTCAAAAACAGTAGCCATTTTTGCGGCAACCTCTCCTGAAACACCTGTATCAATTTCATCAAAAATTAAAGTCGGTAAAGATTTTGTTTTTGCTAAGATGACTAAAATAGCTAACATCAATCTTGACAATTCTCCTCCAGATGCAGATTTTTTTATTTGTAAAAAACTACCTCCTAAATTTGTTTTAAAAAGGAAGTCAATTGTGTTTAATCCATTAGAATTTAAATCCTCAATTAATACTAAATCTATTTTTATTTCAGCATTAGGCATTGCTAATTGATTTAGAATAGTAGCAATAGACTCTTGTAAGGGAATAATATGTGCTTTCCTTTTATTATGAATATCAGTTGCCTGTTTTACAAGATCTTTATAATTATTTGAAATCGTTTTTCCTAACGCTGTAATCTCTTCTTCAACCGAACCAAAACCAGTTATTTGAATTGCTAGTTTGTCTCTCAACTCAATCAATTCTTTAATTGAATTTACATTATGTTTATATGACAACCCATTAATAGATTCAATTTTTTCTTTAACTAAAATTGATTTTTCTTCATCTAAATCATCTAAGTCATTCTTTGACTCAATATCAGCTTCAATATCTTGTAATTCAATTTTGGTTGAATTTAATCTCAAAATTAAGTCATTATAAAACACATCAATTTGTTGTAAAGGCTCTAAAGTTGTTAATAAAGAATTTACACTTTCTACTGGAGAGTTTTCTGAATTTTTAAAAATTGAAATTGCGCTATCTAACGCTTCTTTTATTGAAGACCAATTTTGAATTTTATTATATTCACTTTCTAATTCTGAAATATTTACAGTATCTAAATTAGCCTCAACTAATTCGGTCAATAAAAACTCAATATAATCTTTTTCTTTTCTATTCTCAGCATCTGATAATTCTAAATTAATTAATTTTTGCTTATCTGATTTATAGATTGTATATAATTTTACATAATCCATTACATCCTTTTCTGTATTAGAAAAAGAATCTAACAACTCCATTTGAAATTGTTTACTAAATAAATCTAATGTTTGATGTTGTGTATGAATTTTCATCAACTTTTCACCAAACGCTTTTAAAACATTTAAAGTAACAGGTGTATCATTTATAAATAATCTCGATTTCCCACTAGTCGTAAATTCTCTACGAATTATTGTTTGTGGTTCGTAATCAATATCAAGTTCATTAAAAAATGATTTAGAGATAATGTTTTTGACATTAAACTCAGCTTCTAGTACACATTTTTTATCATTTTGTTTAATTGCAGATGAATCAGCTCTTTCACCTAACAATAAATTAAGTGCTTTCAAAAGAATTGATTTACCCGCTCCTGTCTCACCTGTTATTACAGAGTAACCTGAAGAAAAATCTAAATTTAAATTTTCAATTAAAGCATAATTTGATATATCTAATCTGCACAGCATAATATGAATGGTTTTATTAAAACGAAATTACTATTTATAATTAAATACTTTGATAAAACCATCTAATTATTACCAATAAAAAAAGACGGACTAAAAAAGTCCGTCTTCATATTATTTTATATCTTTTTACTATCGAGCAATAGTAACAGAACCTCTAAATTCATATTTTTTATCATTATATGAATCTTTTGCTGTTACAACCCAAACATAAGTTCCATCTTCTACTTTCCCCATTGAACTATATGTACCATCCCATTCTCCTGTTGAATCATAAGACTCCCATACAATTTCACCCCAACGGTTAAACATTATGATGTGAAAATCATTTATATCAATACCATTAATAAATACTCTCCATGTTTCATTAAACTCATCACCATCTGGTGTGAAAATATTTGGTGCATAAATAGTCACATCATTAATCACTTCTATTTGTCCAACAATTGAATCCATACATAAGTGCTGATTCCAAACTTTTAAAGTAGTTGGGTAAATTGCAGGTACACCTTGTGGAAAGCTAACATCTACATTCTCTGTAGAAGCACTTGTTGGTGTTCCTCCATCAATTGACCAGTTCCATTGAATAACATCATCAGAAGATAAATTAGTTAAAACAACCTCTGGTTCATAAATAGTTGGTGGAATTGGAGCATATGTGAAATTTGCTTCTGGATAATCATATGTTTCAATGTATTGAACATAAGTTGTATCATACATACACCCATAAATTGAAGTTATTGTCATAGTTACGTCAAAAACCCCAACTTCATCATACGTTGCATTAATTGATGACGCACCAAGTGCATCTGCCGCATTGTTAGGTGAAAATTGCCAATTTGTATTTTGAATTTCAACTGAGTTTATTGATGCATTTGTAAAAGCAACAGTTATTGGATAACATCCATCAACTTTATCAGTAATCATAGCTGGAAAAATAGGTGTTGGCATTGTAACTGAAGTGACTTCAAAATCAGTAGGACAAACACCTTCTGTTATAGTAACAGTTACTGTAATATCCTCAGTAGGATTAATTGTAATTGAATTACCGTCACCTAATACATTTCCAAGTCCATCAACCCATGTTAAAATCGCGCTTCCCATTCCTCCTTGATTTTGAACAGTAAAGGTTACAGCATCTCCTGGACATGAAGTTAAATCAGGAGTAAGGTCATAAACATCTAAAGGATTTGGTTCTGTAATAGTTACATTTTCAGTAGTAGAACAAGCTGTTGTTGTTGCTGGATCTGATGAATAAGCAGTAACTGTATATACTCCAGCAGCTAAGCCAGTAAACGTATTTGACACCTGTATAGTAAGCCCTCCATCTAAACTATAAAAATTTAAAAAGTTTCCATTCACTTCAATTTCCCCATCAGTACCTGTGTTACATATATTGTTTACTACTGGCGTTCCTGTTATCAGTGGTTGGTTAATTTCATTAACTGTAAAACTTACTGTGTCTGTACATCCATTGTCATCAGTTAAAATTAAATCATACGTGTTTGGTGCTAAATCAGAAATCGGTAAGATTTGTGATATAGCTGTTACTCCACCAACAACATAAGTATAAGGAATAGTTCCACCACTTGCTGTTGTAGAGTTAACGACAGCATTATCTAATCCACAATCACTATCAGTGTTTGATATTGTATTAATAAACGGAAAGTTATCGTCTAAAATATTTTGAGTAAATGTAGCTTGACACCCTAAAGAATCTTCAACTAAAATTGTATAAACTACAGCTGGTATGCCACCTAATAAATTATCAAATACGGCTAACGGTTGAGTTGTTATTCCATTATCAGAACTATAAGTGATTGGACCTAGATTCCCAACAGCTGTTATTGTAATCGATCCATTTGACGCTTGACAATCACTATCATCAAAAATATGAGTTTCTGTTAATTCAATAATATTTACAGTTACAAATGAAGAGATTGGACATCCAGTCCCTAATACTTCATATTCAAATACAGAACCACTAACAATTGTATCTGGTAAAATTAATCCAGAAATAATATCTCCAGCAGCATTCATCCATATTCCTCCAACATCAGGTGTTCCACCTAAATAACTGAATAAATCAACTTGTGTATTTTCTTTACAAATATTCATTACAGAATCTAATCCAGGATCACCTGAACTTGACATTGTAATATTAAAATCTGTAGCCACCCAACAATTATTAACATCAAAGGCAGTTAAAGTATATAGTCCAGCTGCAACACCACATATTTCAGTCATTGGATCAGTTGGGTCAGTAATACCATCAACTCCACCAACAATATCACTTGTCCATGATACAGTTGAAGCAGTTCCAATATTCGGAATATCATCATTTAACACTAAAGTCCAACTGAGTAACGTACCTGTATCACCTCCAGAATCATCCGTTACTTGTAATGACCAAGTACCATTAGCTGTACAACCTAACATTGCTCCACTTAACACACCTCCTTCAGGAACATAATCCCCAGGAAACGGCGCAACTCCTAAATTAATTTGAGCTGTTGCATCAATTGTAAAACAAGTATTATCATAATCATCACCAGACCCTCCATTATCAGAGGTTAGTAAAAACTGTGTATTATCTGGACATATTAAAAATATATCTAAATCTGCCACAAAATTATGATCAATATCTATACAAACAGACTGAATTGAACCTACAGTTAAATTAGTCATGTTTAACCCAAATACATTAATAAAACTAGTTACTGTACTATTATTATTTATAGCGTATTGTGCAGATGCTGTATTAGAAATTGGTGAAACAGAACTATAAACTTCATCAGCAATAGCATTAACATTAAAACAATCACCAGGACATAACGCAGTATCAGGCGTCACAATTGTAGTTGTAATTCCTCCAATATTTTGTAATACATTTACAGTTACCTGATCTGTTAAATTACATGTTGATCCTTCTACTACTTCATAAACAGTTGTTACAGTTGGTGATGCTATAGGTAATGAACAAGGATTACAAGTAAAGTTTGTCCCTACTAGCAGTGGATCTCCAGAAATAACTGACCAAACAACAGGTGCTGTTCCAAAAGCTTCCAAATTTGCAACCATGTCTCCACAAATATCAATATCAGGAGAAGCGTTTAATGGTGGTGGAATATCTAAGTTTATAATAAAAGAAGCATTAGAAATTGTAGGACAAGCACTATCAGTAGCGTTTATTGAAATTAGATTCGCTGTATAACCATCCGTATAAGTCCAACATAACGTTCCTGTTGCAGGATTAGTTCCAGTTTGTGTAAATGTAGCACCTGGCAAAACATTTAAAGCATTAGAACCTAAAAACAATTCGTCTCCTAAATCTGGATCAGTAAAAACTATATCTATACAAAATTGATCTCCCGCACACATGGCAATCGTATTACCCCCTGTAATTGCAGCATTTGTACCAGAATTATCAAAATTAGTTCCATTAGCAGGAGGTAAAACCCCTTGATTAATACAGTTTTCTACAACAAACTGTATATCATGAAGCATTGTTCCAACAATACTTCCTGAAACATCTAATTCAGTAATCAGTACCGTAACAACAAAATTCCCTTGCATTGTAGGTGTAAAAGTTACCAACCCTGTATTAGGATCAATTGCAATTCCAGAAATTGGTTGAGTAGCTGAAAACCCAGGTTGATATGTAATATTTGCACCTCCAGTTCCTTGTGCATTCACTAATGAAAATAGTAAATTATCTCCATCAATTTCAACAACACCAAAATCATGAGAAACTGGTTGATTTGCACAAACATAAGGAATAGGGTAACTAGTTACTATGACTGGAGAATTATTACATCCATCTGTAGCAGAATAAATCGAAGTAGTTATATGAAAACAATTGGTCCCAACTAAATTTGTTGCTGTATTTCTATCACATATATTATAATCTAAATCCCAAGAGTCACACGCCCCTGCAAAAGTTACTAACCCGGTATAAAAATATTGTTCATAACCAGGAAAACTCCCTCCATTACATTCACTTAATCCAATAGAACTAGGACATAACTGCGATATCTCAGCAGTTAAAACATTATCTAAAGTAAGTGCTAAATTTGGTGGATTAGCAAGACCACAAGAGTTTGTAAACACAATATTTGGTGGATTTGTAGCACTCGGTGCACTAACACCACCACAATCTCTATATAAGACTAAAGTAATTTCATATTCATTAGGGTTACCTGTACATGTATATGAAATATTCCCTCCAGCAACGTGTGTTGCGAATGCAGTTTGACTTAGAAAAGTAAAGGAAAAAAGTATTCCTAAAAATAATTTATATAATTTCATAGTTAATTAGTTTAATTTTAAAACGCATCAGTTGTAATAAGGTTGCCTATACATTAAATAAAAAAATCCCACACAGATAATGTTATATAGAGTTCTTCTAAAAACATGGATAAAGCTACCATTAAAGGTCAAACTTCCACTGTTAACATTTTTGCAAATGACTAAAAGGTGTGGCCTGTTTTCAGGTTTAATGAGATTGCCTTAAAATAAAAATTGTTAAGAACCAAATAAGTGCTGCGTGGGTCGCTTTTTCAAGCTTGAATGACTTGCAATCTATGTTGAAGCACTCATACTCACAAAAATAATATTTTATATAAGCATTTACTTGAAAATATAAAAAATTTAACAAATTTGATTCGAACTGTTAATTATTTTGTGAATAAGAAATTCTTAATTATTTGAAGACCATGCTCCGTCATAATAGATTCTGGATGAAACTGAACACCATAATTTGGATAATATTTATGTTCAAACCCCATAATGACATCATTTTCAGATCTAGCTGTAATACTTAAACCCTTAGGAAAACATGTTTTATCAGCTGCCCAAGAATGATACAAACCAATATTAAATTGTTTCGGCGTATTTAAAAATAATTGTGAATCATTATCGAAAAAGCACATTTCTTTAATGCCGTGTTTAACGTGTTGCTGATTTATTAATTTACCACCATAGTATTCTACTAATGCTTGAAAACCTAAACAAATTCCTAAAATTGGAATTTTTGTATTAAATAATTGAATAAACTCAACTAATTGTCCAGCTTCACTTGGTAATCCGGGTCCTGGAGATAAAATAACTTTATCATAACTTAAAATTTCATCAAAAGGAATGGCTGTATTAAAACAGACATCTACTTCATTACCAAACCCTTCCACATAATGTACAATATTATATGTGAAAGAATCATAATTATCTATGAGTAAAATTTTCAAATTAATTAGTATTTTTGGTAAAAGTATAAAAATAGACTTAAAATGAAACAAATAATCAACACAAAAAATGCACCTTCAGCAAATGGACCATATAGCCAAGCTGTATTAATTAACGGTACATTGTATACTAGTGGCCAAATTGGATTAAATCCAAAAACCAATACATTAGAAATTGAAGATTTAAATCATGAAACTAATTTAGTAATGAAAAACTTAAAAGCGGTTCTAAATGCAGCCGATTTAGATTTCAACTCTGTGATTAAAACGACTATTTCTCTTAAAAACATGGATGATTTTTCTAAAGTTAATGATATTTATGCTTCTTATTTTGAAAAAGATTTTCCAGCCAGAGAAACTGTACAAGTAGCCAAACTACCTTTAGATGTTAATGTTGAAATATCAATGATTGCAATAAAGTAGCTGATCAACCAAAAAAAAAATAAAAAAAAGGTTAAATCCCCCTAAATTTATCACTGTCAAATTGGCAGAGTTAATTTTAGGACTTATCTTTGTGCTCACAAATTAGACAAATGGAAATTACATTAGACAAAACAATTGATGAAAGCAGACAAGGTGAAGCTTTAATGATGAATAGTAATTCAAACGGTAAAAAGCTATTTTTAGAAAGTTATGGTTGTGCTATGAATTTTTCGGATTCTGAAATTGTAGCCTCTATTTTAATCAAAGAAGGTTTTTCAACAACTAAAGATTCTTCAATTGCTGATGTAATTTTAATGAATACTTGTTCAATTAGAGAGAATGCTGAAACAAGGGTTAGAAATAAATTAAGCCAATATCAAAAACAAAAACGTGAAAATCCAAAATTAATTATTGGAATTTTAGGTTGTATGGCTGAGCGATTAAAGAAAAACTTATTAGAAGAAGAAAAATTAGTTGACTTAGTTGCTGGACCAGATTCATATAGAGATTTGCCATTATTAATACAAGAAGTTGAAAGTGGACAAAAAGCAGTTAATGTATTATTATCTCGTGAAGAAACTTATGCTGATATTTCACCTGTAAGATTAGGATCTGGAGGCGTTACAGCTTTTATTTCAATTATGCGTGGTTGTGATAATATGTGTTCTTTTTGTGTTGTTCCCTTTACTAGAGGTAGAGAAAGAAGTAGAGATCCAGAAAGTATTGTAAAAGAAGCGCAAGACTTATTTGACCAAGGTTACAAAGAAGTTACTTTGTTAGGACAAAATGTGGATAGCTACAGATGGAATATCACAAAAAAAGATGAAATAATTGACGCGGAAAAGCCAACCGTAAATTTTGCTCAATTATTAGAAAAAGTAGCTTTAGTAAATTCAGATTTACGTGTTAGATTTTCTACGTCACATCCAAAAGATATGACTGATGAAGTATTAATTACTATGTCTCAATATGAAAATATTTGTAAATATGTTCACTTACCTGTTCAATCAGGAAACACTGACGTATTAAAAAGAATGAATAGAGGTTATACACGTGAAAAGTATATGGAACGTATTGCTTCTATTAAGCGAATTATGCCTGACTGTGCTATTTCAACTGATATAATCACTGGGTTTTGTGGTGAAACTGAAGAAGAATTTCAAGACACAGTATCTTTAGTTAGAGAAGTGAATTATAATTTTTCTTATATGTTCTTTTATTCTGAAAGACCAAAAACTTTAGCTGAACGTAAGTTTGAAGATGATATTCCGTTAGCAGTAAAGAAAAGAAGATTACAAGATGTAATTAACATTCAATTAGAACAATCAAAAATATACAATACAGCTAGTATTGGTAAAACATTCCGTGTATTAATAGAAGGAACGTCTAAAAAATCAGATCAAGATGCTTATGGACGTAACTCACAGTTTGTTACTATAATCTTCCCTATCCTAGATGCTAAACCAGGTGAGTATGTTAATGTAAAAGTTAATAGCTGTACATCAACTACAATGATTGGAGAACGTGTAAAATAAAACCCTATGGATACTTTTCAGATTAAGCAACGATTTGGTATTATTGGTAATACTGCTGCGTTAGATAGAGCATTAAATGTTGCAATTCAGGTTGCACCAACAGATATCAATGTACTAATTACTGGTGAAAGTGGTACCGGTAAAGAAGTAATGCCAAAAGTTATACATGGTTTAAGTGCTAGAAAGCACGCTAACTATATTGCAGTAAACTGTGGTGCAATTCCAGAAGGTACAATTGACTCTGAATTATTTGGTCATGAAAAAGGTGCTTTTACGGGTGCGCATGATAAACGAAAAGGTTATTTTGAAGTAGCAGATGGTGGTACAATTTTTTTAGATGAAGTTGCTGAACTCCCTTTAACTACACAAGTTAGATTATTAAGAGTATTAGAAACTGGTGAATTTTTACGTGTTGGATCTTCAAAATCTATTAAGACTAATGTTAGGGTAATAGCTGCTACAAACGTTAACCTTTTACAGGCCATAAAAAATGGAACTTTTAGAGAAGACTTATACTATAGATTAAACTCTGTTCCAATTCACTTACCCCCTTTAAGAGATAGAAAAGAGGACATTCACTTAATATTTAGAAAATTTGCATCAGAATTTGCTGAAAAATATAGAATGCCAACCTTAAGATTAACTGATGATGCTATATCAACATTAGCAGCTTATAATTGGCCTGGAAATATTAGACAATTAAAAAACATTACAGAGCAAATTTCAATAATTGAAAAAGAAAGAACAATAAATAGTGAATTATTGAACTCATATTTACCAAAAGCTGAACATTTTTCATCTACTCCAGCTATTCGTAAGGATAGTAAAGATGATTTTTCTGAAAGAGATATTTTATACAAAGTCTTATTCGATATGAAACGTGATTTGACTGAGTTAAAAAAATTAGTAGTTCAAGTTTTAAAAGCGGACAGTGGTTCAACTATTTCGTCTGAAGATAAAGAAAAAATTATTTCTAGACTATACAAAGATATTACTCCTGAAATAAATAAGATGCTACCTGAACCTGCTTCAGAAGTTAATCAATTTACACATCCTTTAAAATCTAAACCAAACTATCAAGAAGCAATAGAAGTGGAAGAATCTCTATCATTAGAAGATAAAGAAAAGGAAATGATTAAAAAAGCATTAGAAAAGCACAGAGGAAAACGTAAATACGCAGCACAAGATTTAGGAATTTCAGAACGTACCCTTTATAGAAAAATTAAAGAATATAATATTGAAAAGTAATTCAATTACAACATTGAAAAAAGAGGGTTTTAATATATTTAGAACCCTCTTTTTTATGACACACTAATTTAAAATAATTACGTTATGAAAATAGTGATACAACGTGTTTCATCTGCAAAAGTTGAAATACAGAATCTAATAAAAGGACAAATTAAGCAAGGCTACCTTATACTATTAGGTATTAGTAAAAACGATAATCAAACTGACATAGAATGGTTGGTTAATAAAATAATTAACCTACGCCTATTTAATGATGATACTGGTAAAATGAACCTATCATTACAAGACATTAATGGAGAGATTTTACTCATTAGTCAATTCACGTTATTTGCTTCAACTAAAAAAGGAAATAGACCTTCATTTTTAAACTCAGCAAAACCAGACATTGCAATCCCATTATACGAGCAATTTATAAAAATATTATCTCAAAAATTAGGAAAACCTATTGAAACTGGTGAATTCGGTGCAGACATGCAAGTTAGTCTGACAAATGACGGACCAGTAACCATAACAATTGACACTAACGATAAACATTAAGTTCTCTTAAATTAACAGTTTACTTATAAATTTTTGTAAATTTGAAATCCCCTAAAAAAAGTATTATGACAATTAATGACGCACAAAAATTAGTAGACGACTGGATTAAAACATACGGCGTAAGGTACTTTAATGAGTTAACAAATATGGCTCAATTAACTGAGGAAGTTGGTGAAGTTGCCCGTATCATTTCAAGACGTTACGGCGAGCAGTCTGAAAAAGAAAGTGACAAAAACAAAGACCTTGGTGATGAAATGGCTGATGTGTTATGGGTATTAATATGTTTAGCTAATCAAACAGGAATAGATCTTGAGAAAGCATTAATTAAGAATTTAGATAAGAAAACTAAGCGTGACAGTACAAGGCATTTAGAAAATGACAAATTAGCTTAAATGAAATTTATACTACTTGTTTTTTCTATAATTATAAGTCTAACTTTATTTGCTCAAACAAATAAAACGCTTGAAACTCACCTTATATCTTCACCAATACTAATTGATGGACTTTTAAATGAGTCCGAATGGGAAGGTGCAAATATTGCCACTGACTTTATACAATCTTCACCAGTACTTGGTAAAAAAGCAGCTCAAAAAACGATTGTAAGAACACTTTATGATAATGAAGCGTTTTATGTTAGTGCCGTTTTATTTGATGTAAATAGAGACAGTATCACGACTACTTTATCCAATAGGGATGATTTTGGAAATGCAGATTATTTTGGCGTTATGATTGATACTTATAGCAGTTCAACTATAGCATTTGCTTTCATTGTAACTTCTGCAGGCGTACAAATAGATGATTTATTTTCAGGTGATGATGTCGATAGAAATTGGAACGCAGTCTGGGAAAGTAAAGTCATTGTAGAAAATAATAAATGGACAGTAGAAATTAAAATTCCATTTTCAGCACTTCGTTTTCCAAATCAAGATGTTCAAAACTGGAAAATAAACTTTAACAGAACTACGCGTAGAAATAGAGAAGATAGTTTTTGGAACGCATACGACCCAACTAAAAGCAGATTTATTTCTCAATTTGGTGATTTGAAAGGTATAAGTGGAATAAAATCACCTCTAAGATTATCATTCTCACCTTATGTTTCGAACTATATTGAAAACTATGAAGGTAATACTAAAACTAGTTTTAATGGTGGAATGGATTTAAAATATGGTTTAAATGACGCGTTCACTATTGACATGACTTTAATCCCGGACTTTAATCAAGTACAATCAGACAATCAAGTACTGAACTTATCTCCCTTTGAAATTCGATATAATGAAAACAGACAATTTTTCACGGAAGGGACTGAACTATTTAATAAAGGTGGCATTTTTCACTCCAGACGAATTGGAGGTTCACCAATACATCAATATTCCACTGATCAAAAAGACAACGAACGTATAATTTCCAACCCATCCGCTACGCCACTACTGAATGCAACAAAATTATCTGGAAGAACAAAAAAAGGCTTAGGAATTGGTGTTTTTAATGGTATTACAAGGCAAGTTGTTGCAATAATTGAGGATACGTTAACTAAAAATACTCGTGAATTTGTAACCAGTCCTTTAACCAATTACACTGTTTTAGTATTTGATCAGAACTTAAAAAATAATTCAACAGTTACTTTAACAAATACTTCTGTTTGGCGTTCTGGACAGACTTATGATGCTAACGTAACTTCTATGGGGTTTGACTTGTTTAACGCTAAAAACACTTATAATGTTTTTGGAAACATGAATATATCTCAACTGTATAGCCTGAATAATGAATTTGGATATGCTTCTGATTTGTATTTTGAAAAAGCATCAGGTCAATTTCAATTCGGTATGGAAATGGAGTTAGCAGATGAAAAATATAACCCAAATGATTTTGGCTATTTAGACCGAAATAATTACCAAATATATAATTTAAATTTTCAATATAATACCTATAAACCATTTTGGAATATTTACAAATCTTGGTCCAATATTGAATTTGAATACAGCAAACTATTTAATCCAAATGTATACACTTCTGCAGAGGTTAATGCAGAATATGGCGCAACTTTTAAAAGTTTTTTAACTGCCGGAGTTGAAGTAAGCTATCGCTTAAAAACAAATGATTATTTTGAACCCCGTATTGACGGTAGGTACTTTACAATTCCAAATGTATTTAATTATGGTGGGTTTTACTCATCAAACTATGCTAAACGTTTTGCTTTAGATATTAGATTGGACAATGAACTTTATACAACCGATAGAAAATCATATTTTTTACGCGTCAGTCCACGTGTTAGACTATCAGATAAGTTTACAACTATATATAACGTATCAGTTTATCAATCTTTAAACGAACAAGGCTTGGCATTAACAAACAACTATAATTCTGTACTCCTTAATACTAATCCTGTTTTTGGAAAAAGAGAAAGACAAAATGTAGAAAACTCAATTGAAGCCAATTATATTTTTACGAATAGAATGGGAATTTCATTTAAACTAAGACATTATTGGGCAAAAGTTACTTATCAGCGCTTTTACGAATTACAGAATAATGGTACTTTAGCGCCATCAAATTATAGCGGGCTAACAAATGACAATGTATCTAATCACAATAATAACTTTAATGCCTTTACAATTGATATGGTTTATAAGTGGGTATTTGCACCAGGTAGTGAATTAAGTTTAGTGTGGAAAAATGCTCTTTTTTCATCAACAGATGAAGTTGATTATTCATATCTTGAAAACACAAGAAAACTAACAGAACTACCAGCAACAAATTCAATATCGGTAAAGCTATTGTACTATATTAATTACTATACAATTAAATCTAAATTCTAATATGTTTATATTAGACTACTATTTTACAATTTCTCAGCCTTTGTAGTATCAAGTGCTAAAGGAGCAACTTCAACATCTCCAAAATCAACATCATCACTAAATAGATCGTTATCATCATTAAATGTTTCAGAAGCTGATTCTTCAATATCTGCCTCTTGATATTTTTCAACTTCAACCATATCTCTATCATCTTTAAATGTATAGATTGTAATTGCCATAACAACAAGTGCAACCTTCATAATCAACATTCCTTTATTCTTCTTATTCATAATTTTATTATTTATCAACTATAAACAAATATAAAGCCAATCTTAATATAATATAGTAAATAAAAAAATAAGCTAGGTAACATCCAGTAAAAGTAACAGAGATTAAAAAATATTAACACTTTTACAAATCACCCTAAACATCAATAAAAGCAACCATCTAGTAATTAAATTACAGATAAAACATAATACTTTAAAAAACACAGGAAACATTAATAACATTTTTTGTTTCCTATATGGAATATGTTTAATATATTTGCACCATGAATGACAAAAAACTAGAATTTCTTAAGCAAGCTTTTGAAGTTTATATGAAGTTTGGAATAAAAAGTGTCACAATGGATGAGCTGGCAAGGCAACTTGGTATGTCTAAAAAAACCATTTATACATTTGTAAAAGATAAGAATGATTTAGTAGAACAATGTGTTAAAATGGCACAAGCCGGAGAAACATGTGAAATTGACCTCATTACAAAAACAAATGAAAATGCTATTGACGAATCCTTAGCTATTGGAGAGTCAATTGCAAGTAAATTGAGATCTATACATCCTTCGATATTTTTTGATATGCAAAAATACCATCCAAGTGCATATAAATTAATGACCTGTCAAAGAGATGAATTGATAACAGACAGTGTCGTTTCGAATTTAATTAAAGGAAAAGCACAAGGCTTATATCGTGAAAATTTAGATGAAACTATTATTAGTAAAATGTACTTGTCTTTTATTAGCGTTCTTTTTAATGGTGATATATTCCAAACAAGTGAATTTACATTTAGCCAAGTATACTCTGAATACTTTCGCTATCATATAAGAGGATTAGCTTCTGACAAAGGATTGAAGTATTTACAAGAAATTATGAAAACAAAAAAAATAGAAATATAATGATGAGAAGAATATTAATATTGCTAACTATCTTACTTTCCAACCAATTATTTGGACAAGATAAAACAACATTCTCGTTGGCTGAAGCTGAAGAATTTTCAGTAACGAATAGTCAAAAAATAAAGAATGTACAATTAGATTTAGAAATCACAGAAAAAAAAGTTTGGGAAACTATTGCTATTGGTTTACCTCAAGTTAATGCGGAAGGTACCTTTAATAATATGATTGACATTCCAACATCTGTTGTTGATGCTACTATTTTTAACCCAACGGCACCTCCAGGAACATTAATGGAATTTCAAATGGGACAACCTTATAATGTGTCTGGAACGATTAACGTGAACCAACTATTATTTGACGGGTCTTATATTGTTGGCTTACAATTTTCTAAGTTCTATAAGAAAATGGCTCAAACCAATATTGACAAAACAACTGTTGATATTAAAATGATGGTAAGAGAAGCATACTATAATGTGCTAGTGGCTAATAAAAACACAATCTTAATGGATAGTATTCAACTTTCAACTAAAACATTATGGGAACAAACTAAAGTGTTTTATGAAAATGGATTTATTTTAAAAGAAGATTTAGATCAATTAGAGCTTGCTTATAATAGAATTTCTGTAAATAAAACCAATGCTGAAAGTCAATTAAATATTGCTAAAAACTTATTGAAATTACAAATGGGTTATGATTTAAAAAACAAAATTGAATTATCAGAAAACTTAGATGATTTAGTAACTCAAATCAGTGAAGCAAATCCAACTTTAAAACCATTTACACTTGAAAACAATTTTGATTACATTATGGTTAACCAAAAATTGCAATTAGATGAGTTTGCTTTAAAAAATGAAAAAGCAAAATATCTTCCATCAATTGGCGCTTTTTTAACACATTCTCAAAATGCTTACCGTGGAGAATTCGACTTTTTTGACAATGGTGGGGCTTGGTATCCAACTACAATTTGGGGTGTTGGCGTAAAAGTTCCGATTTTATCTTCAGGTCAACGTTTTGTAAAGGTTCAACAAGCTAAAATAGTTTTAGAACAAGATAAGAATACAATTACTGATTTAAAAAATGGTTTAAAATTTCAAGAATTACAATTGAAAACATCTTATAAGTCTGCTTATAAAATGATGGAATTAGAGGAAAAAAATATTGCTCTAGCAAAATCTATTTATATGAATTCAGTAAACAAAAAGAAAGAAGGAGCTGTAAACGCTTTGAATGTAACCCAAATGCAAAATCAATTACTACAAGCAGAAGGAAGTTACATAAATGCAGTAATGCAAGTATTAAAATATAAAATAGAATTAGATAAACTTTTTAACGAACAATAACATGAATAAATTAATTATCATCTCAAGTCTTACATTAGGACTGTTTTTCACATCTTGTAGAGAAAAATCTACATTAGATCAATTAAAAGAAAAACAAACAGAACTTAAAGCAAAAATAAGTGGAATAGCTAAAGAGATAGCTGCTTTAGATACTACAAAAAAAGAAATTGTTTTAATAGTAAGTTCAACATCAGTTGAAAAAACTAATTTTAAACATAAAATTGAATTGCAAGGTGCTGTTGAAACTGATCAAAACATTTTAATCAATTCAGAAACGCCAGGTGTGATTAGAAATATTCACGTTAAAGAAGGTCAAAAAGTAAGTAAAGGTCAAACCTTAATTACAATTGATGCTGAAATTTTAAATAATAACATTAATGAACTTAAGACAAGTTTAGAAATGGCTAATTATATGTTTAATAAGCAAACGGCTTTAAATGAACAAGGTTTAGGTACTGAAATTGAATTAGAGCAAGCTAGAAATCAAAAAAGATCTTTAGAAAGTAAATTAATAACACTACAGTCTCAACGTGGAAAATCTACTATAAAAGCGCCTTTTAGTGGTATAATTGATGAAGTATTTGCCAATCTTGGTGAAATGGCTTCTCCACAAGCACCATTAATCAGATTAGTAAATACTAGACATATTAAAATTACGGCTTCTGTATCAGAAAACCATTTAGGAAATGTAAAAATGGGAACAACAGTAGATGTTATCTTTCCTAATTTAAATGACACGACAATTCAGTCTGTAATTACATATATCGGTAACTATATTGACCCAGTAAACAGAACGTTTAGAGTGCATGTTAAATTAAAAAACAATACACTATTTTTACCAAATCAAATTGCAAAAATAAAAATCACGGATACTAACATAGAGAATGCTTTGGTTATAAATTCTAACGCAATTTTACAAGACACAGACAATAAATTCTATGTTTATAAATTAACTTCTGTTGACAATAATAAATATAGCTTAGACAAAGTATTTATTAACCTTATAAAATCTTACAAAGGTCAATCTGCAATATCAGCGATTACTGAAGGAGATTTAGTTGATCAATCTAAAATTGTTTTAGAAGGTGGAAAAGGTGTAACTGAAAATGATATAGTTAAAATTCAATAAAAATGGGAAAACTATCAAAAAGTATTAAAGAGTTCAAGCTTTCCACTTGGGCTGTAAATAACCGTAAGTCAGTATACCTGATTACGTTTATTATCTTTTTTGGAGGATTATCTGCGTACAATGATATGTCACGTGAAAACTTTCCAGAACTACAAATTCCAGAAATTTACGTTGGAATTGCCTACCCTGGTAACTCACCAGAATTAATTGCTGATAAAATTGCTGATCCAATTGAAAAAGAATTAAATTCAATTAAAAATATTGATGAAATTACGTCTTCTTCAGTAAATGGATACGCTACTATTAGAGCAAAGTTCGATTTTAGCGTATCGCCTAAGGATGCACTACAAGAAGTAAAAGATGCGGTTGACAAAGCAAGATCTAAAAAAGAGTTTCCAACAGATTTACCTGTAGAACCAAATATTTTTGAGATGGATATGTCTCAAATGCCGGTAATGAACATTAATTTATCTGGAGATTACTCTATTGACCAATTGAAAAGTTATGCTGAGATTTTAGAAGATAAAATTGAAGATTTACAAGAAATTTCTGAAGTTGATATTCGTGGGATTCAAGAACAGGAAATGAAAATTGAAGTAGATCGTTATAAAGCAGAAGCTGTTAATGTTTCATTTTATGACATTGAGAAAGCCATACAAAATGAAAACTTGACAATGTCTGGTGGTGAGCTTTTAGATGGAAATACAAATAGAACTGTTCAGATTAAAGGCGAATTTACTTCAGCAGCACAAATTGGAAATATTATTGTAAAACAAGAATTTTACAAGCCCGTTTATTTAAAGGATATAGCAAAGGTTGAATTTTCTGATGCCGACATTACGTCTTACGCTCGTGAATATGGTGAAACGGTTGTGATGTTAGATATTAAAAAACGTGGTGGAGAAAATTTATTGGCCGCGTCTGACACCATACAAAAGATACTACTTGATGTTAAAGCTAAAAAATTAATACCTGCAGATGTTGGTATTTCAGTTACTAACGATCAATCGGGAAAAACTAGAGAAATGGTGTCTAACCTTGAGAATTCAATTTACTTTGGAATTTTACTTGTCGTTGGTGTTTTACTTTTCTTTTTAGGAATTAGAAACGCATTATTTGTAGGAATCGCTATTCCATTATCCATGTTAATGTCATTCTTGATATTAAGTGCAATGGGTGTTACACTTAACACAATGGTATTATTCTCCTTAGTATTAGCATTAGGAATGCTTGTAGATAATGGAATTGTAATTGTTGAAAACATTTATAGATTGATGGATGAAGGTATGGACAGTTTTGAAGCTGCTCGTAAAGGTGTTGGAGAAGTAGCTTGGCCAATTATTGCCTCTACCGCTACAACTTTAGCTGCATTTGTACCTTTAGCGATATGGCCTGGAATTATGGGTGAGTTTATGAAATTCTTACCTATTACATTAATCATAGTATTAGGATCATCTTTATTTGTTGCTTTAGTTATTAACCCTGTATTAACAGCGGTTTATATGAAGTTAGAAACTAAGAGTAAAAACCATAATAAAGCATTAGTTATTGCTGCTATATTATTTGTATTAGGTGTTGTTGCAACACTAGTTGGAAGTACAACATGGGGAAGTGTATTTATCATTCTAGGATTTTTTGTTCCTTTTAATATCTATTTACTTACTCCTGCTACACTATGGTTTCAAAATAAATTCTTACCAATCTTAGAACGTTTTTACGAAAAAGTTTTATCATTTTCAATTGGCAAGAAAAGAGCATTATTCATCTTTTTAGGAACATTCGTATTATTAATCTCTTCATTTGTATTAATTGCAGCCTTTCCGCCTAAAACCTTATTCTTTCCTGAGAGTCAACCAGGTTATGTTAATGTTTTTATTGAACACCCAATTGGAACTGACATTGAGGTAACAAATAAGACTACGCTTAAAATTGAGCAAATGTTGATGAATGATATTCTTAAAGAAGAAATAAATGATACTGTTGGAAAAACAACGGATGAAAAAATAATTCAGTCAATTATTACTCAAGTTGGTCAAGGCGCTAGTGATCCTGCACAAGGTGTAGTTATGGGAAATACACCTAATAAAGCCAGAATTACAGTTAACTTTTCTGAATTCAAATACCGTAACAGCCCTGAACATACGTCTGAGTTAATGAAGAGAATTGACGCCAACTTAAAAAACAAATTCCCTGCTGATGTTAAAATAATTGTCGACAAAAATAATGATGGACCGCCACAAGGGCAACCTATTAGTATTGAAGTTGCCGGAGATAAAGATTATACTCAATTAATTGATGAAGCTAAGAAAATTCAAAACTATTTAAGCAGAAAAAACGTAAATGGTGTTGATAAATTAAGCTTAAATATTGAAACAGGTAAGTCTGAATTAAATATTGAAATTGACAGAGAAAAAGCTAGATTATTAGATGTATCTACAGGTTTAATTGCCTCATCAATTCGTACTGCTATTTTTGGAAAAGATATTTCTACATTTAAAGATGCAGATGATATTTATGATATAAACTTAAGATTTGGAAAACAAGAACGTAACAATATTGATGCGTTACTTGATCAAAAATTAATATTCATGAACAACAAAGGTAAGACGCTTAGAATTCCTATCCGTTCATTAGTAAAAGAACCTAAAACAACTAATACCTATAGTAAGGTAATACATAAAGATTTAATTCCTTATGTTGGTATTGAAAGTAAAGTAACTGAAGGATTTAATCCAGATCAAGTTGTAGCTGAATTGAAAGAGCTAATGCTTGAATACGAATTAGAAACTGGTGTTACTGATGGAATTTCTTATACTTTTAAAGGTCAGCAAGAAGAACAAGCTAAAGAGATGACATTTCTAAAAGGTGCTTTATATATCGCTTTATTCTTAATCCTATTAATTATTGTAGGACAGTTTAATGCCTATTCTTCAGCTGTCATAATTATGTTTGCAGTTATATTTAGTTTAATTGGTGTATTCTTAGGCTTAGTAATTTTCCAAATGGAGTTTGTAATAATGATGACTATGATTGGAATTATTTCATTAGCCGGAATTGTAGTAAACAATGCTATTGTACTAATTGATTACACGAACTTATTACGTAAACGTAAACGTGAAGAATTAGGGTTAGGTGAATTTGATTTATTACCAATAGCTGAATTTAAGAAAGCTATAATTGAAGCTGGTAAGACGAGACTTAGACCGGTATTATTAACAGCCATTACAACTGTTTTAGGACTACTTCCTTTAGCAACTGGTTTTAATATTGACTTTGCTACATTATTAAGCGATTATGATGCAAACATTTATATGGGTGGAGATAACACTATTTTCTTTGGACCTATGAGTTGGACAATTATTTTTGGATTGACATTCTCAACGTTCTTAACATTAGTAGTTATTCCAGTAATGTATTTATTATTTTACCAATTTAAAGTTTGGTTATTTAAACTTGTTGGTAGTGAAATAAGATCAACATTATAAAAATTAAAGAACATAAAAAAATCTCATTCATTAAGTTGAATGAGATTTTTTTGTTTTATGGATTATATTTTGACGCAAATCTTAGCCTCAACTTTTAGGAGTGAAATGTATCGAGAATAGAGTAAGTTATATTTAACTAAAGAAACAAACCATCTTTCATTACCAATTTCCTATCGGCCATGTTAGCAAGTGCTTCATTATGCGTTACAATTACAAATGTTTGATTTTTTTCTTCCTTTAATTGAAAAAACAAATCATGTAATTCTCCTGAGTTTTTACTATCTAAATTCCCAGAAGGTTCATCAGCAAAAATAATATCAGGATCATTTATCATAGCTCTAGCTACAGCAACACGTTGTTGTTCACCTCCAGAGAGTTGAGCAGGCTTATGTTCAAACCTAGATGATAGACCAAGAAAATCTAATGTTCTTTTAGCTTTTGCTATTGAATCAGTTTTATTTCTCCCACCTAAAATTGCTGGAATTATCACATTTTCAACCGCTGTGAACTCAGGTAATAATTGATGAAATTGAAAAATAAAACCTAACTTTTCATTTCTAAATCTGGCTAATTTATTCCCTTTTAATTGATTAACATTTGTACCATCAATAAACACCTCACCTTTATCAGCTTTATCTAAAGTGCCTAATATTTGTAAAAGTGTAGTTTTACCTGCTCCAGATGAACCTGTAATACACACCACTTCTCTTTGATTTATTTCCAAGTCAACTCCTTTTAAAATTGCTAAATCTCCGTATTTTTTAAAAATATTATTTGCTTTCAACATAAGTACGCTAAAATTAATGAACTTTCTTATAAAAGTCGTAAATTTGTTAATAATGTTTGACGATTTAGAAAATACATACCCACAAAAGCCTGAAATTAAAACTTTATCTGAAAAAGATTTAGCAAAAAAGAACCTCATGGTCTTTTTATTAATGCTAACTGTTTTATTGTTTTTAATGCAAGATAGTGTTGTCATAATTTCAAGTATGTTTGGTGTAATATTCATTCACGAAATCGGACATTTCATAGGTATGAAATTATTCAAATTTAAGGATAGTAAAATATTTTATTTTCCTTTACTTAGTAGTTTTGTAAAGCAAAAAAACGATACTATTTCACAAAAAAAACATTTAATAACCCTTCTTTTTGGGCCATTACCCGGTATTATAGTTGGAACAATATTATTAAATCAATACTTCATTTCGCAAAATGATTTATTATTGAATATTTCAACCTTATTTTTAGCCATTAATATTTTCTCTTTACTTCCTTTAGACCCTCTAGATGGTGGAAAAATAATTCAATCTTTATTTTTCCCTACGAATCAAAATATAAAAATGTATTTCGTATTACTGTCATCAGTAATTTTAATAGGTGTTGGATTTTATTTTGATTTATATGTCTTAATGGCTTTTGGATTTTTAATGGGATTTAAAGTACGCTCTATTCAAAAAGTTGACAGTATTTATGTCGAATTAGATGAACAAGAAATTAATTATAAAAAAACCTACAAATCATTAACTAATAGAGAATATTGGAAAATTAGAAGTATTTTTTTAGATAATAACCCTAAAATTAAAGAGATGATTGCCGATACAGATCTCTTATGGGAAAATGAAAAATTAATCACTAATCAAGTGAATCAAATTCTAAGAATAGAAACAACTAAAGATGCCTCTATATTTTTTAAAATAATAGTGATTGCTTTAATTGGTTTAGCGATTTATATTCCAATTAATTTAATTCTTGAACATCAAGATTTCTTTTTAAAAATGATTGAAGATGCACAAGTATAATATTGGAGACGGCGTATCAGTTATTAATGATACAATTTCAGGAACATTAATACGCTTACAACCTAACAAATGTGTAATTGAAGATACAGATGGGTTTGAACGCATTTACCCTTTATCTAACATTGTAGTAACTAAACCTATTGCTGATTATTTATTAGATCATCCTGACACCTTAGAATTAATTCGTCAAAAAATTGAATCTATCACTGTTCAGCGAATTGAAAACTCACAAACGATTGCGAGAACATCTAACAAAGCAGTCATCCAATTTAATTTTGAAATTAATTTACATATTGAAGACCTTTTAGATGACCATATTGGCTTAAGTAATTTTGAGATTATGCAAATTCAAATGCAAACGTGTCGTATGTTTATTGAAAAAGCAATTCGATTAAAATCTAAAAAAGCAGTGTTAATTCACGGTAAAGGTGAAGGTGTATTAAAACATGAAATCTATAACTACTTAGACCGTTTAGAAAATACAAAGCACATTAAAATTGAATATAATGATGCATCTTATTCTAATTACGGCAAAGATGGTGCAACTGAAGTAAGGTTTATTTAATAAAAGTAAGTCACTTTTATTTATAACAATACAGCACCATTTTATCTTTAGTAATTAATAGCTTCTAAGTTAAATATTTCACCATTTACACTATTCTAATACCGAATTCAAAGTAATATATCACTCAATTAATGAATCTCTAAGTGTTATAATTAATATTAAAACATTGCTTACCTCTTAATCACCTATAATTGTAGTCTTTATTTAAAATAATCATCTTTATTTAACTAACTTTGCCGACTGATATTTATTAAACAACAAAAAGAATGAAAAAAAATATAGAAAAACCATCACCAGAAGCAAAAGCGCTTTCTCTTTATTTAATGGCTTATAAAGTAAAAGATTCTAGTTACAAAGAAAAAGCAAAGCGTATTAACAGAATGTGGGACCTTGTAAAATCTAACGAATTGAGTAAGGTAGACTATATGGAAGAAGTACAAAATATGCTAACATCATATGGTGGTTATGATGAAGTTATAGAAAAAACTGTTAGGTTTTATATTGAAAACACTGGTGAATGGAAATCACGTGGTGATGATAAATATAGTATAGATGCTAAGAAAATTGCTGATCAAATTTTAAATAAATAAAAATTCGATTACCAAATTAAAGCACAAAAATACTTTACGTTGTTATAATTAAGTAAAAACATTCTAGTACCATTTCAGTTTTAAGACTACTTTTTAAAACCTGAAATAAATTAAAAATATTTTTTTACACAGACCTACCAATTTTATAAAGTTGGTAGGTCTGTATTTTTTTATTCTTGCAAATTAATTAGTGATTTTAACACTTCATAAATGGAATTAGACTTCATAGAAAACATAAATGAATTTGGAGAAAACGTTGTTCGATTATACAACTTTGATAAATCTCAATCTATTAAATTTAGAGATTTAATCCAAGGGGTAATCGTAGATGGGAATCAGAAGTTAGACCTTTCTCAAGTAGACTTTATTGAATCTAGAAATTGTAATTTAATTCTTGGCCTTTTCAAATCAAACGAAGGTATAATCACGAATGATAAAGAAACTTTTTATTGTGCCTTAACATTAGAAGGCTTTAAGACTATGTTAAAACTTTTAGAGCCATTCTGTAATAAGAATTCTATTAGTCATCAGTACTTATATGAAATAGATAATCCAATTGATTTTTTATTTTCACCTGCTGGTACTTGGTAAAAAACTGTTGTTCTAATACCAATCCCGTCCTAAATATTTAAAAATTCATCTTGTAAACGTATTGTTTATTTTTATTAAGGAGGTAAACTATTATATAAGGGTATTATTATTTAATAAACCCTAACAGGTCTATTTCAGTCACTTCAACCCATCTACCTTCATATTTATTAATCATATCTTGAATGAATTGTTTTTCAGGAAATATCTTAGCGATAATATGATCTTTCAATACCTTATCCCCCATTTTTTTATACTCTACAAATTCAGTATCGCTTACTATTTTAAACCAAACTTCAATACCTTTGTATTTTCTATAAATAGGATAATTCATTTTGGTTTTTTGTTTACAATTCCACTAATTATGGTAATTAATTGTAAAATTAATCATTTTTAATATGACAAGTCTAGTAGTACTAAAACAAATTCTTATTTTTGTAGTATGTCATCACAACAAAATATTGAAAACGCAATTGCATTAGCAAATAATCAAAACTCTACAGAGGCAGATTATTTAAGCGCGATAGAAACATTTTCTACTGCTCTACCACAGTCAGCTGCTAAAAAAGACATCTATTACAACCGTGCTGTGTGTTATTTAAATACGGGCCAATTTGATTTAGCTGTATTCGATTTTTCAAAGTTAATTGAAATTGAATCTAATAAAGCGTTTTACTATTCTTGTCGTGCTTTTGCAAAAGCAAGAACTAATGACAAAAAAGGAGCGATTTTGGATTATGAAAAAGCTTTAGAATTAGAACCTGACAACCCTATTACATATAATAATATGGGATTAGTACAAGAAGAAATTGGTTATATAAAACAGGCTAATAAAAGCTTTGAACAGTCTGATGACTTAAGAAAAAAAGAAGAAGCGAATAAAGTACTCCACCTTCAAGACAACCAAAGCGTTAAAAAAGAAGTAGAAAACAGATTAGATAAAGTTCAGTTAGAGTTGAATAAAGCTAAACCTCAACCAATTACTATTCCGCCAATTGAACCAGAAATTGAAAAAACAAAGGGTGAATTAGCAAAAGAAATTTTCACTAACAAAAACACATTTAAAGAATTTATCCAATTTATTAAAAATGGATTTAAACTATCAAAATAATATAACAAAATGAAAAAATTAGTCTTAATTTTAACCTTACTTATTTCTACCATTGCTTTTAGTCAAGTTGACTTAACAGTAAAAAACGCCATAGAAAAGGCATTAGAAAACAACTATCAAATAAAATTAGTCAATGCTAATATTGAAATTGCTTCTAAACAAAATAATTGGGGTTCAGCTGGTATTAGTCCAACCTTCGCTTTAAATTTAACAAATGCTGCCAATGTTTCGGATAACACCAATAATCCTGCTTCATTCTTTCCAGGCAAAGTATTTAATGACAATTTAACATTGTCATTAGATATGAATTGGACTATTTTTAATGGCTTTGGCGTACGAATCAATAAAGAAAGATTTGAAAAACTAGAAGCACAAACTAAAGGTAATGCCATGGTTGTAATTGAAAACACAATTTATGAAACTATTGTAGCCTATTACACCATAGTTGTACAAAACAGAAAGCTTAAAATTGTTAATGATTTATTACTGTTTTCAAAAGACAAACTAGCTTATTTTCAACTCAAAAGTGAACTTGGTACTACGTCTTCATTCGATTTATTACAATTTGAGAATCAAGTATTAACTGACAGTTCAAATATTATTATGCAAGAATTGGCTGTTCAAAATGCAAAACGAAACCTAAATTTAGTCATGGGTGAAGGTGTTAATATAGATTATAAATTAGTGGAAGATTTAACATTTACTGTCCCTCAATTGTCTTACACAGAAATGAAAGATAAAATGATGGCTGACAATTTAAGTTTAAAAAATCAATACTTTAATTTACAATTACAAGACATCAATATCAAAGCAAAAAAATCGACTTATTACCCTGTCGTTTCATTAAATGTAGGCGCAAGACCAGCAGTTGGTTATATTGAATTAATTGACAGTCCAATTCCATCTATAAAAACAAATTCTTTAAACTACTATGGAAATATTAGTGCCCGTTACACTATTTTTAATGGTTGGAATAGAAAAAGAAATGTGCAAATAGCAGAAATACAACAAAGTATTGCTTCACTACAAACAGATGATATGAAATTAAAACTGTCACATCAATTAAAAGGTATATTTGAAATGTATCAAGTGCAAACTAAGATTGAAGAAATGACAATGAAACGTGTTTTAAATGCTAAAGAATTATGGCTAATTGGAAAAGAGAAATATGATTTAGGATTAATCAATGTCTTTAATTTAAATGATATAAAATCACAATTTGAACAAGCTACTTTAACGTATTACGATAGATTATTTGATTTACTTAAAACGCATTATAATCTACTAAGAGTAACAGGTCAAATAACACAGAAATATAACTAAAACGAATTAGATAAGGTGTATAATTTTTAAAACCACTTAATTCATTAACCTTTAAACTAATTAAAATTAAGGGTTGTTTAAAAATCAAATCTAGGATTAACAACTGAATTGTAAATTGAACCAAAAGAGTAGCTTAAACCTGTTCTAAATTGATAATTATATCCAGATTTTAGTTGTTGCTGTTGTAAAAGTACCTCTTCTAAACTAGCCCCTGCTTTTTGTAAATTAATTTGATTATGTTGAATAATATATCTCCCATTTACTCGCCAAGATAAGCCTTTAAAAAGACGTATATTCAAATTCAAATAGAATCTAACTTGGTATAGTGATAAATCATTAAGGTAACTTTCATAATCTACAGAACCAGTAACATTACCCCATTTTTGTTTAAAAGTAGATGCCAATAGTAATGAATTTTCAAACAACACTTCTTCTGTTTTATTAAATACAGTAGTGTCGTAATAATTATTATACAAACCACCTAAAGTATAAGACAGTGTAACCTGTCTATTTGCAGATTCTGAATACTTAAAAAAGTCATATTCAATCCCACCTTTTAATCCTGTAACTAATTCATAATTTGAATATTTAGAATTTAGTACCTTCCCGAAAACTCCATAAGACCAATGGTCATTAATACTAATGATATCATTCGTATATAAATTGAAAGATTGTTGGTTATTTTCAATTTCCTCATCATCAAAAGTATACACCTCTGAGTTTAAATTAATATTACTCCAAAAATTAAATTTATTCTTTTCTGTTACTCGTTTTACGTTTACACTAAAGTCAACATTTGAATTTCTATACGTTTCTTGCCCATTAAACCAACCGTTGGCAGAAAATTTATACACCCAACTATTCCAAGGATCTTCTTCTACAATTTTAATTTGATCAGATTTTTTAATGGACAATTCTATTTTATCTTCTAGACCTTTTTCAATAAAAAACCTAATTAAACCTAATTCAATGTACCTTAATTCCAGCCTTCTTTTATCATCATCTGTCATATTTGGATTAGTAGAAAAGTTTAAAGTGTCCGTTAATTTTGAAAATTTATTTTGTCCAATAAATTGTAACATTATTCGTTCACCTCCACTACCATTAACTTGTGAGTTTATTAAAATATGAACATCTGAAAACCTTTGATCACGTACAAATTCCACATAATTTAAATTTTGCTTAATAAATGTAATATCACAGGACTGACAGTCGTAAAAAACATTTAAATTATTAGTCTCAAGACTATCAGTATTTGATATGAGTTGAGCAGACACATGAAGTGAAATACAAAAAATGAAGATGATTAAAATTGTTTTTTTCATGCTAATTAGATATCGGACTACTCTACAGTTCTATATTTATTTTATGTTACAGTACAAAGCTATTAATAAATAGTATTATTAAATAATTTGTTAAGATAAATTAACCTTTTGAGGTATTCATATCATTTGATTAATAGTAAATTTGAGGTCATCAAAACAACAGCATTTATCGGTTAAAATTATTATATATCACAAATCAAAACCAATGCTATAATAACTGTCCTTAACAATAAAACGATAGGGCTAAGTAAAGTTGTAATTTAGCAATTCATTCATGTGATTTAAAATTTATTTTATTTTAAGTGTAACCAATGGCATAGTAAAGCGTCTTATTATATATACAAAACAAATAATCCTAATGAAAAAAATTATATTTAGCTTATTACTCTCTTCTGTTTCGTTACTTAGTTTTACTCAAAACCAATACATAAGTGGAACAATTGTAGACAATAACACAAAGGAAGCCATGCCTTTTTGTAAATTAACCTTAAAACAAGACACCATTATTAGCGCATTTGCAGTTACTGATATGGCAGGTTACTTTGAATTACCAGCTACCTATGGTAATTATAATTTATCTGTCAAATTTATTGGATACACTACTGATTCAATACCTATAGAAATTAGAGGTAAGAATATTTTTTTAGGAACAATTAAATTATCCCCAAATAGTTCGACTCTAAATACAGTTGAGGTTAAAGGAAGTATTAGAGCTATTGATATTGACAAAAATGAATATATCATAACAGATAAAATGAGAGCCGGAACTAGTAAAGCAATTGATTTATTAGACAAAGTAGAAGGTGTGTCTTATAATAAATACAACAAAACAATAAAAGTTGATAACGAACAAAATGTACTATTATTAGTAAATAGTCTTCAAAAAAGCGAATCCTTTATAAAAAATATAAACCCGAAACAAATTGCTAAAGTAGAGGTTATCAGAGATCCAAGTGGGCAATATGGATTGGAAGGTTATACATCTGTTATAAATATTAAACTGAAAACGAATTATGTTGGTCAAGAATTAATGGTAAGTACCGAAACTATTTTTGATCCTAAAACTAAAGTAAAGGCAAATTTAGTTCCAATTAGTGGAATTGGTTTAGATTATAATTTCACAAGAAAATCACTAAATATTTATTCTCAATTTTGGGCCAATAATAACAATTTAAATCTAAAACAAAAATTAGTAAAAACCTATAATGATGGCTCTAAAACAATTCAGTTTGATGAAAATGATGCTGATAATTTAATTATTCAAGAATTTTCAACAGGTGGTGTTTTTGGTGCAGATTATCAAATTAACCCTAAACATTTAGTAAGTATTGAAGGTGGTTACAACCTTTCACCAAATAGTATTACAAATGAAAAATCAACGATTAGAAATGAACTAAACTCTACTTTATTATTCAGTCAAAACTTACATTCACAACGCTATACTAAAACAAAGAGTTATAATACATCTGCATTTTATATTGGAACATACACTAAAGATAAGGAGTTAAAAATAACGTATAGAAACAATGGTAGTTTTGCTAATACAAGTTCGGAATTAAGCGTTGATAATTTACTATTTGAAAATGAAGTTAAAAGTGATGATTATACAAATAGTTTAAATTTGAACTGGTCTCACTCCTTAACTAAAAAAATATCATACCAACTTGGTGCTGGTAGTAATATAGGAAATAAGACCATCAAAAATATTAAATCTGTTTCCAATATATTAAGTGAGTTTCAACAAACTGTATTTAGAAATAATGTATTTGGATATAGTACTTGGAAAATCCACTCTAAATTAAGTTTAAAAGGTGGTTTAGCAGTCGAAAATAGTATAACGACCTCTACAGAACAAAAAGGAAACTTTTGGATTTACAGGCCTCATTTTGATTTACTATATAAGCCAAGTAAAAAAATTAATTTCAGATTAAAATACAGAGTAAATTCAAATTACCCTACGCTTGATCAATTAAATCCAAAAGAAATATATTTAGATAATTTTTCTGTTCAAAAAGGGAATCCAGGTTTAAGCCCATCCACAATACATAATTACTCAATAAAAGCCAGTGCAATGCAAGGCTATCTTTCTGCAGAAGTTTATATTAAAAATTCAGAAAACTATATTGCACCCATCAGTGAATTAAGAACTGATGGTATTTTTGAAACTAATTTTAAGAACATTGGTGGTTATATTCAAAAAGGAGTAAAAGCCAATATAACTGTACCCTTTGGAAATAGTTTGTTTTGGCAGACGAGTGTAAATATTTTTAATTCAGAGATAAGCTATGACAATAACATCAACGAATTTACAGATTGGTCTGGAGAAAGTCAACTTATCTATGTAAATGAAAAGCACGGTTACTTTGCAGGTGTGTTAATGGAGAAGTCTAATATAAAAAGAATAAACCCTCAAGGTTATACACAAAACGCAAATGACTTTTGGGCATTTCTAATACAGAAATCATTATTCAAAGACAAAGGAAGTATCATGTTATTGTATATGATGCCTATAGACATTGGCGTAGTTGATTACACATTCGATAACTTAATTCAAACTCAGCAATACACTCAAGTGAGCACAACTAACTTTAACATTATTAAAAATGTAATTATGATTGAAATGAATTACCGTTTCCAAAGTGGTAAAGAAATTAAAAAAGTAGATAGAAAAGAATCAAAAGGGTTCTTCTAAAGAATTTAATTATAAAGTACAAAAAAAGGGTATTCAAATGAGAATACCCTTTTTTTAATGTTACAATTTTAATATTGTTTAAAAACAAAATACATCAGTCGAGCATTCTCGGCTAACTAAACAAAAATTCGTCAGTCTTGTGTCTAATAGCAAAGCGGTTTTGTGTCTTGTAGCGAAGCGATCCTTTTAGTATTGTTTATACACTAATTGTCTATCATCAATGTCTATTGTAAAATATACACTTGTACTTACATCAACTGTATTTGATTGTGCAGCTTTCCAATCTTTCAAAGTATTAATTAAACCTAAAAAATATTTTTGCTGACTTGTATCTAAATTACCATTTTTATAAATCACCATATCAATTCTACCATTACAGTCAATTAATAGTTTAAATGTAGATTCGTATTTAGATTTTTCTTTAAACAGTAACGGTAAACTGCTTGACAACACTTTTTGAATGTTATTTTCGCAAATTGGCTTTACTGTTGGATTAATATTTGGAAGCTGACCACAAGGCTTAATATCGGCTTGTGAAAAAGAAAAACTTGAAACGATAAAGACAGTAACTATACTAAGTGATTTTATCATCTTATTTATTTAATGGATTATAAAAGCAGTATAATTCTTGTACCAAATTATATATTACTTTCAATATAATGAATTAACGAATGAATTATTTTAATATGAATTTCTTGAACTCTATCTGCCCAATTACTCATAGGTGTTCTTATTTCTAAATCAACTAAGTTGGCCATTTCTCCACCACTCTTACCTGTTAACCCAATAACAAACATTCCTTTTTCTTTAGCTGCTTTCACAGCATTAATTACGTTTTCAGAATTTCCACTAGTTGAAATAGCTAATAAAACATCACCTTTTACACCAATACTTTCAACAAATCTAGAAAAAATAAATTCATAACCATAATCATTTGAAATACACGTAATATGTGCGGGATCTGAAATAGCTATGGCAGGTATCGGTCCTCTATTCTCTCTAAACCTACCCGTCATTTCTTCTGCAAAATGCATAGCATCACTCATAGATCCACCATTACCACATGAAATAACTTTACCTCCTTTATGAATTGAGTCAATTATTGAATCACCAGCAAATTTAATGTTCTCAAAATTTTTAGGATCATTAATGAAGTTTGCAAGTACATCTTGTGCTTCAATAAAGTGGTTCGCTATTTGTTCTGTGCTCATAAGTTGGAGGTATTTTTGTCAAATGTAATAAATTTCATTGGTACATTTAGTACATTTTGATAAACTTCTATTATATTTGAGAATTAATTAACGAACCAAAAAACTATTTTATGAAAAAATCACTACTATTATTATTTTTCTCGGCATTATTCATGTCTTCTTATGCACAAGAAGGATGCTTTGCAGAATGGAAAGAAGTGTTTACAAAAAGAGGAGCCTATACAGTAATGGATGATATGCACAGAAAAGTTATCATTAGTTTTATTGAAAACAAGGAATCATTTTGCATATATGGTAAAGTTAGAGTTGAAAACGGAAAAATTGTTTCTGTTTTTACACAATTTGAAAATGGAGATGAAGATTTAATGGAAGGAAAAATACTTAATTCTAAAAAGTCTGCACCATCAATTAGTAATGGTATTTCAGAATTAATTACAAATGAAAATGGAGAAATGTTTTACGTTTTATTCATTGAAAAAATAAAACCAAAAAAGAAATCATATAAATCAGCTGGTGGTCCAGGTGCTGACTTTAAATAATATTTAGTAGACTATAAAAAAAATCCCATTTTCATAATTTGAAAATGGGATTTTTTTATGCCTTTAATTATCGTAATGTAAATTATCGTATTATTTCAAAATAATTTAGTCTCATTTTAAGTAATGATTCCTAAAGCAATTGCTTTTTGAATAGCTTCATTTGTATTAGACACCTTAAGTTTCTTTATAATGTTTTGTCTATGCGTGTCAACTGTTGCTTTAGAAATAAACAGATCTAAAGCAATATTTTTACTGGTTTTTTATTGTATGAAATATAAATAATTAAGCGCCTTTTTAACTCCAGTTAATTTTGTGACATCTTAAAAAAACTAATAGCCTTAAAGTTATCCACTTCAACAATTAAAATATTAGCTTTGTAAACCATGCTTGACTTATCCACAAAATCAATTTTAAAAATGACTATTCCTATTATGATGGGAACCTTCATTCAAAATATTGTATTAATCACTGACTCCATATTAGTAAATAAATTAGGTACTGTCGATTTTGATGCTGCAAACAACGCAGGACTGTTATACGTTTGCTTTTTCATGATTATGAGAGGTATGGGTAATGGCACTCAAATTCAAATTGCTAAAGAGTATGGCCAAAATAAATTAGTTGATATAAAACATACACTAACTAATTCATTTGTACTCCAGATTATTTTTGGAATTATAATTTTTTCATTCCTTTTCTTTTTTAAAGATACGCTATTAAATTTAATTGTTAAATCTGATGAAATAAGAATAAGAATGAGTGGGTTTCTCGAATACCGTAGTTTCGGAATATTCTTTGCAGGAATGCAAGTCTCATTAATCTCATTTTTTATCGGTGTTGGTAGAACTAAAATAATAGTAGCCTCAACATTAATACTTGCCATAAGTAATATTTTTTTAGATTTGGGCTTAATATTCGGTATGTTTGGTTTACCAGAAATGGGGTTAGAAGGCGCTGCATTAGCCTCAACAATTGCTGAAGCACTAACGTTTATATTCTTACTGTCTCAATTACTGTTTAATTCTTCATTTAAAGACTTTAACTTTCAACCCTTAAAAGAAAAGTTAGTGACCTATAAAACTAGCTTATTACTAAAATTAAGTTCTCCAATTATGTTAAGTGGTTTTATCGCCTTATCAACTTGGTTTGTATTCTTCAGTTTAATCGAACAAATGGGTGAAGAAGCATTGGAAGCCTCACATGTTGTTCGAAATTTATTTTTCTTGACCTTTATCCCTATTTTTGGATTTGGATCATCTATCAGAACTTATGTAGCCTATTACCAAAGTAAAAATGACTTTGGTAGTATAAAAATTGCACAAAAGAAGTTGCTATTTTTAGCTGTGTTAATCTATCTAATAATATTTCATGGCGCAATTCTTTATCCCGAATTTATGGTAAGGCTAATTACAGATAATGAGTTAATAATTGAACCTGCTTCACAAATACTTACAATTGTATTTTGGTCAATGCTTTTGTATAGTGTTGTAAATATATTTTACAATACAGTATCTGCATTAGGAAAAACAGTTTTAGCTTTATACATTGAAATCATAGCAGTTACAATTTATTTAACAATCACCTACCTAATTATAGTGGAATGGAAATGGGATATTGTTAGCATTTGGTATGTAGAATTTATTTACTTTTCTACTTTAGGTATATTATCTATCGCCTATTTATATTATTACAACACACAAAGAATTAAACATGAGTAAAAAAGTTATTTTTATGGGGACACCAGACTTTGCAGTCGAATCCCTTAAAACATTAATGGAAGATGGAATTAATGTTGTTGCCGTTGTTACAGCTCCAGATCGTAAATCGGGTAGAGGTCAAAAGGTGAACATGTCTGCAGTAAAAGAATTTGCATTAGCTAACGCATTACCTATTCTTCAACCTGAAAAATTTAAAACTGACATTTTCTTAGATGCATTAAAATCATTTAATGCTGATTTGTTTGTTGTTGTGGCGTTTAGAATGTTACCAGAAGTTGTTTGGGCTATGCCTGAATTAGGCACAATAAACTTACATGGTTCTTTATTACCTAACTATAGAGGTGCTGCTCCTATTAACTGGGCTGTTATTAATGGTGAAAAAGAAACAGGCGTTACTACCTTTTTTATTGAAAAAGAAATTGACACTGGGAAAATTATTGATCGAGAAAAAATTTCTATTAATGATACAGATAATGCAGGAACAATACATGATAAACTAATGGGAGTTGGTGCCAATTTATTATCTAAAACAGTTCAAAACATTTTTAAAGGCAATGTAGAAGCTTTAGAACAAGACAATTCAAATTTAAAACACGCTCCAAAAATATTTAAACAAGATTGTAAAATTGACTGGACGAATGATACTATTTCAATTTATAATAAAATAAGAGGACTGTCACCCTACCCTACAGCTTGGGCTGAATTAGAACAAGAAGATTCTAATAAAACCATAAAACTATTTGATGTAGCACACGTTCTAAATAATAAAAACAATAGTAACACGATAAAGGTAGAAGAGAAAAAAGTACACTTTGGTACATCTGATGGATGGATCATTCTTAAAGATGTTCAGTTAGAAGGTAAGAAAAGAATGGAGATTAATGCATTGACTAATGGGTTTGATTTTGAAAAATGGATTTTGAAGTAAATGTACTGAAAACTTAATATACATAGGGGTTTAAAAAACAAACCGTAAAAAGTCTATTTTTATAAAATCTTTACAACCCTTGAAAACAGTACAAAGTTGAAAAAACAGCTCAAGGTTATTAACAAATTACTCTATTTATTAACAAATATCATAACTTTTTTGCTTAAGCCCTTGTTTTATTAGGATATTTAATATATATTCGTCCTGATAACATTATTGTTTAACCAAAATAAAAATTATTATGAACAAATCAGAATTAGTAGATGCTATGGCATCACACTCAGGATTAACAAAAGCTGACTCGAAAAAAGCTTTAGAAGCATTTATGGCAACTACAGAAGGTGCTTTAAAAAATGATGACAAAATTTCTTTAGTAGGTTTTGGATCGTTTTCTATTTCTAAAAGAGCTGCAAGAGTTGGAAGAAACCCTCAAACAGGGAAAGAAATCCAAATCGCTGCAAAAAATGTAATTAAATTTAAAGCAGGTGCTGATTTATCTAAAAAAGTAAACTAAAACTTACTTTTATAAAATCATTTAAAACCCTCTCGATTTATTTCGAGAGGGTTTTTTTATACCTTTGTTTTTCTAAACCTATACCCAATGAGACAATTTTACATATTAATACTCATGATGACACTTGTGAGTTGTCACACTTCAAAATCAATACAATTCTCAACTACTTTCAAAGGGCACTCAACTATTGACAGTCATTCAAGAGGGCTTGCTGTGAAAAATGATTTAATTGTTGTTTCTGGATTTGTAGGAAATGTAAGCAAGATTAACAAAAACACACAAAGTAAGTCTCATTTTGTGCTTGATAGTATTGAAGACTTTAGAGATGTACACATTAATAAAGATGGGGCTTTACTATTAGTTAATTCTGGAAACTATGGAAAAATAGTTAAACTATTTCCTAATGGAGATTCAAAAATTGTATTTAATCAAGACCATGTCTTTTTAAATGGTATTTCATTTTACAAAGACAGTGAAATCGGCTTTGCTTATGGAGATCCAATTGATTCAGTTTTTACAGTTTTAAAAACAGTTGATTCAGGAGCGCATTGGTCAAAAATAGACGCTAACGCATTACCAATAATTTTGTCAAAGGAAGCAGGATTTGCTGCTAGTGGAACCGGAATTCAAACACCAGAAGAAAATAGTATCTACATTGGAACAGGAATTTCAGATACGGCTAGGATTTTTAGAAGTTTTGACAATGGATTAACTTGGGACTATAAAAATACACCAATGAAATCTGGAGGAAGTTTTGGTATTTATTCTATGTTCTTTAAATCTGCAGCAGAAGGTTTTATTATTGGAGGTTCTTATCTAGAAACTAAATACAATAAAAACATTTGTTTTTACACCAAAAACAAAGGCAAAAGATGGAGAAACATAAGTTTAGGCCTACCTGGTTATATGAGCTGTATTCATGGAAATGAAGATTTGTCATTACTTGTTACAACAGGAAGAAATGGTACTTATTATTCTCTTGACAAAGGAAACACTTGGAAACTTAAATCATTAACGCCATATTACAGTTGTATTGTTACCCATTCAAAAATTATATTTTCAGGAAAAAATGGCACTTTTGAAATTATTGACTACGTTTTGAACTAATGCCATGAATAAAGAAGAGATTAAAGCAACTATAATTAAGGATATTCAGAAAACAAAACAATTAATTATTGACTGCAAAGA
>Ga0308008_1000132_pt1 | contig 37266 bp, 62 predicted proteins | sample Neamet125_FD_203140 | JGI IMG/M metagenome (GOLD analysis project Ga0308008, IMG submission 203140) | Marine microbial communities from water near the shore, Antarctic Ocean - #125 | ecosystem: Environmental > Aquatic > Marine > Unclassified | place: Southern Ocean | collected 2014-07-24
CTATCGTTTAACTCAAGTCGTTCCATAGCAGTTCCAAACATTTGTTGCCAAACTTGGACTTGTTGTGGATTGATACCACCTAAAAAGTTTGCTGCATGAAACAATGATCCATACAAATAAATTGCTGGGTGAGATTTTAGAATATAATTTGTTGCAACTGATGAAGTTAAAGCTGGGAATTTTTTAAAATAATTCATTACTGCTGTATAAGTTGCATCTGGTTTTGGAGAAAATCTTAACGTATCTCCTAAAATTGTAAATGAAGATGGTCTGCCAGTAGTTGATGTTCCACTTGTTGCATCCATTGATGCTGGTGTTGCATAAACCAATGGAGTTTTTGTTTGACCAGCTAAAATATAAAAATCTCTTGCTTGTAAAAAGTCAGTAGGTAAAGCAGCAGTTTCTGCATTAACAGTTATATTTACTTGAGCTATCATTGATCTAACTCTTAATTTAGAATTAAAATCAGCTTCTGCTAATTTAATAAAGTCATCACCTATTTCAGTTGTTAAATCTGATCTGTTTAACCAGTTAGCAAGTGATGCTTTTAATTCTGTGTATGTAGTTAATGCCATTAATATTTACCCTCTGATGTTCTGAAATATCTAAACTCATTACTGTTTAGTTTTTCTTTTAAAATTTTTTTTTGTGTTTCTTGTGGCAAAGCAAACCAGTTACTTTTGTTTTGATCTTTGTGATATTCTTTGCACCAAATTTCAAGAACCATAGTTGGAATAGATGCTATTCTTTTTAATCCTTTACCAGGACTATAACCATCATTGTGATTATATAATTCTTTATTGTTTTTTAAAATAGGTTCAACATCTATTGATCTTTTATGGACAACCCCATCTTTATCATTATCAAAATAAGTTTCTTTAACATTTTTATCTATTTCTTCACTAATTTTTCTCATTAACGACCTTGACCTTTATATCTAGTAAGTTTCATATTTCTTTTTTCTGACTTGTTAAGATTTTTTTTGTGCTTACCTAATTTAGGTGGCTTATCTCTTGGTGTATAAGAACTAAAATTTTGCTTCGCCACTAGCCTGTCATTTCAGTAATAAATAAAAAACCATTTTCTGTTGATCTTATTACTGATACTTTAGTATTTGGAGAAACTTTAAAAATTTCAAATTCTTCTGCTGATACAAACATATCACTAACTGTTGCTGGAGTTGCTGCTGTGTCAGAAAAAGTTAAAACAACATTATTACTAACACTTACATTTCCACTTAAAACTATTACTGTTGCACTTGTAATACTTGCAACTGTTATAAGAGAAGATATTCCAGTTCCTGTAACTACTTGACCAACTGTGATTGGAGCTAAACCAGGTACAACTGTATCAATAGTAATTGTTGCAGCACCACTTACTGCACCATTCATTGTTGCCACACCTTGAGCTGTACTTGTGCCAAATTTTACATGACAATCTGTACTAGCTATTAATCTTAAATATTGACATTGACTACCAACTGCACTTGAAGATGCTGCTGTTGCTGATGTTGCAATTTTTTGCGTTACACCTGGTCTTAAACCATAATTATATGACATTAATATTTACCTTTCATTTTTTTAGATTTTGATTTTTTCTTTTTACCTTTTTTTGGTGGTCTACCTTTTTTAGAACCATACGTCCCTTTACCCATTGGCATAATTTATTTCCTTTATTTATTTGATTAGTATTTGTGGGGAAGTATCGCTAGACAAGATCCCCACAAAATTTGTAATTATCTTCTAATAATAAGAGTTACAGCCATAGCTGATGTATTTGTTGATCCACCATTAGTGATAAGTTCAACAGCACCATCTTCTTCAACTCTATTAGCACCAGTTGGAGCAACAGTTTTAACTCTGTTAGCTGATCCAGATGCTGTATGACTAATTGCACTACCAGCAATTGCTGTTCCACCTATTTCAAAAGTGATAGCTGCTGTTCCTGTAGTTACAACTGCATTGTGTGTAATAATTTTAATTATTCTTCCACCATCAGGTATAGCAACAAAAGTTGATGATGCTGCTGATACGTTTGGTATTACACCAGTTATAAAATAATCGTTTAGTGTTCTCATAGTATTTTCCTTTTTTTGTATTGCTTCGTTCCGATATTAAATCTTCAAAGAAAACAAAATTGTTAATTAAATAATAGTGGGGAGATTAATCCCCACTATAAATGTTTTGATTAAGCTGCTGTGCAATCAAATACAGCACCATTTGCTGCTTCATTTTTTGAAACAAGTGTGTATTCAGCTATCATAGCTTTTTTCTGAGCATCACCAGTTACTGCAAGATCCATAAGTTTGAAATCTCTTAGGTAAGCAACTGCCCACATATCAGGCTCTAGTACAAAAACATCTCTATTTCTTGAGAACCTATTTGGAACAACAGTCATTGATCCAAAGTCTGATTCATAAATGTCAATTGCATTAACAAGTTTCTTGTCGTCAGCCTGAGTCATTTTAGTACTGCCACCAGTAAATCCTGATAGTTTTTGTTTATTAAAAGAACCCAACATAATCATTGATGGATCTCCACCTGATTCCCAAGTTTTCTTAACTGTTTCTTTAAGTAAAGCTTCAGTAAATACTCTTTGAGTACCATTAGCTCTTAGTATTCCTGGAGTATCAACTAATCCACCACCTGGATTAAATTGTCCATTAGCACCGACAGCAACTGCATTAGTTTGAATCCAAGAAGCTAAACCAGAAGAAGTTCTTGCAGTTCCAGCAGCACCAACATTAAATGATTGGTTAGCTGTTAGAACAACTTCCATATCTCTTTTAAGTTCTTTTGAACTTTTTGAGATTTGGTAAGCTAGTTCGTTATTTCTACCAGCACTATTTACAGTGTCCTGAGTACCAGAAACAATAACAGATTTTCTTGAAATCTGAGTTTGGTTACTGATTCTTTTAGTAGGATTAACTGCTAAAAAAGCAACTTCATCACCCTCTATTTGTGCATTAGCTGCAGCAGTTGCAAGAGCATCTGTTTGCCAGTCATGTGATGTTCCAGTAGCTTTTTCTTTACCAATTGCACTCATAAATGGAGTATCTGTTGGTGAGATGTTCAATTGTGTTATCGTAATTTTTTTAATTATTACTTCTGCATATTACTATGCAGTTCAGACTATATCATCCTTTTCAGGATCGGCACTCTTGGAAGTATTATTGTTATCCTCAACTTCTAGTCGTTGCACTTTCTATATACCTTTTAAATTATATAGCTTAGCTCAGGATTGTCCCATAAGGAGTTCCCCTGAATTCACCGATTTTTTCCATTACAGCTTTTTAAGACCATAAGGCTACTAACATTAATAGATTATATCGCTTAGGTCTTCTCTGTTCCCTTTTGCTTGAAAAGTTTGGAACGTATTTGTTACGATTGCCATGTTTATTTTTCCTTATTGTTGAGGTTATTTGTTAGTTATCATGTCTAAGAAAACATCTTGAGCATCTTTAATATGCCCAGTTTTTCTTAAACGACTAAACTTATCCCTACTAGCTTTTGATCTGACATCACTCTTGTCTTGTTTAATCCCTGACGAAAACATTCTGCTTGGCTTAGAAATCTTTTTAGCAAGATTTGGTTTTGCTTTTTGTAAATTTCCAAACTTCATAGCATCATTCACCAACATTAAAATACGATGGTCATATACTTGAGCTATTTCTGAGTCGTTAAACCCATATTTAGCTAAATGACTTCTCATATTGCTTTTTAAATTTGATGCTTTACCTGGATCTGCAAAATCAGGAATATTATTCACTAATTTCGTTTTTTCAGTTTGTAAATATCCATCAAATTGTATTTTTTGCTCAGACTGAGTTTTTTGAATAGATGAATTAAGCATTTCTTGCTTTCTTCTTAATCTATGTTCAATCTTAGCAGCTTGTGCTGGATCTTCTTCGTAAAGAGCTTCTAAATCAGCAGAGTTTATCTCTGTATTAAGCTCTTGTTGGGCATTAGACAAAATTTGATTCATCTCAGTAAGCTTTTGAGAATAGTCTTGTCTTTGCTTTTCAGACTGAGAGTGAAAGTTCTTTCTATCATTAGAAAGTTCCTCCGTCTTTTGTCTGTAATCTGCATCTTTTTGATAGCCATTTCTCAACTCATCAAGGGTAACCTCTAATTCTTGACCAGCAACTTTTACCTTGTAGGTGGAATTTTCTAGTTTCTCTTGAGTATCAATTTGTTCTTCATCTTGAGATACATCTTCGGAAGTTTCATCTTGCGATTCTTCTTCCGTTATTTCCTGTTCCTGAGATTGATCGGTTTCCGATTCCTCATTTGTTGGTTCAGGAGAATTTTGTTGAATTTCTTCCTTTGGAGCTTCTTGTTGTCCAATAGTTTTTTCTTCTTGTGGGTTTAATAAACCATTTACAGCTTCTTGAGCTATTTGCAAATCAGTTTCAGATCCTTTTAATGGATTGCCTTGATTGTCTGACATATGTTTCCTTGTAAGTTAAGTTCCTCTTGTGAGGTTGACTTATCCTAACCTTAGTGGCTAGAATTTTTGGTTTTCAATCTGGTTTCTATAATCTTCCAATTGTTTAGAAGCTAATTTTCCAGTATCTAAAATTTCTTGTAAGTTTTGTTCAACTTTACCAACAATGTTATAAGCTAACCAAAGTTTTTCTCTGGTTTCATTTTCATTAACACCAGTATTTAATAAACTTGTGCAATATAAATTTTTTAACTTATCAAAAGAATCTTTTAGTAAAGGATCTTCTAATAATGTACTAGCCTTGTTTGATTGGCTTACTTCCTGTTGGAGCTTCGCTTGTTCCTGGTTGTCCATTTAATGACTCAATTTGTTTTTGTAAGTTTTGTTGTGATTCTTGTGCATTTCTAAAGTCTTGTGTGCTTTCGGCTACTAACATTTTATTAAGATCGGCTTCTGCTTTAATTTGTGCAGAATCTATTTGAGCATTATATTTAAGCTCAAGTTCTTTCATTTTAATTTCATTCTCTAATAGCATTTTAGCATTACTGCCTTTGATTGCTTTTAACTCTAATTCTAAACTAGCTAATTTACGTTTTTCTTCACTTGCTATTCTAGCGAACTCTATTTTCTCAATAGGAGTTGGAGCTGGTGGTTGTTTAGGTTGAACCATTGATTTACCTTGATCTGGATTAACAAAGTAATTCTCAACATTTTTAAGACCAGCATTTTCAATAATTTTTGCCAAACTATTATAAATATTTTTAAGACTAACCATTGGGTATTCTTGACCACCCTGTAATTGAAATGCCTGGAGCTGTCTTTCTAGGATATTGTTTAACATACCTATTTGTTGCTCAGAACTTCCAGTACCTAAACCAACAGTAATAGAAATATTATATCTATTTCTCCATTCAGTAGGTTTAACTGGAATAAATTGATTGTTTAATTCAACTACTCTTTCTTTGTCTTGATACTTACAAGTAAGTTCAAAAATTCTTTTAAATAAATCTTTAACACCAGTTTCAGCAAATACTCTAGCTATCAGTTCCATTCTCATTTGAGATTGGCTCATCAAAGCATTAACACCAGTTGCAGTCTTATTTAAAGCATCTGCATCCATACCTTGATTGTATCTTGTAACACCAGTTCTAGATTCTCTAACTGTATCTAAATATTCTAATAATGGAAAAGCCTGTTGCGAAATAGTTTGATTTTGCATTGGCATCATAACTTGACTTGGTGGCTGCTTAGTTCTTACAACTCCACCTGGTCTTGAAGTTAATAGGTCATCTAAGTTGACCATACCATCCATTATAGCAACTCTATTATTATTTGTTAAATACATATTATCTAACAACTGACGCATAACAGTTGATTTAACTAACTGCACATCTTCTACTAATTCTGAAACTGATCTACCATAAAATCTGTGTGGCATTGGGATCGGAGTTAAACTGCAAAACGGAATAAAATCGCATGGCATATTTTCTAAAATAACATAGCCAGTTCCAGCACAAATTACTTTTCTAAGTTCAGCAACACCATCGCCATCCATATCAACTTTAACATAACATTCATAAACTTCAATTTCAGCCGTACTATCATCTGGACTATCATCAGTCGGTGAATCGTCAATAGTTGAGTTTCTTATTAAACTTTCATCATTAAATAAATTATTATTTGAAGTTGGTAAATCATTAACAATATCTTCGTCAAAACCCATCTCAATTAAATCGGATCTAGTTTTCATAACTCTGTGAGCTACAAAATTTGCTTCTTCAATAGTCTTTGCTGATTTTTGAATTAAAAATTCTTCTGGTGGTATATTTTCTATTTTAACTTTACCAGCCGATTTAGTTCTTTTAATAATACAATTATGCAACATTGGAGTTGGAACTTCTTCAACCTCTTGTCCATTAAGTGCTGCTTCTTGTTTAAATTGATCTAATCTAGTTAAAGCATATTCATCAACAAATGATTCCTCTGATATAACTTCAATATCACTATCAAGCATTAATAAATCGTATTCGTAATCACTTAAATTTTCGTATGTTTCTTGTTCAACTTTTTTGGCATCATCCCAATAGACTTTGACAATTCCATTCTTTTCTAAAAGAGCATCTTTGAACCAGGTATATAAAATTGAGAAACCATTATTATCTTTGTTAAAAATATAGTTAATATAGTTAGTTACTTGATCGGCTAACTCTACATCCTCTGCTTTAACAGGATCACATCTAACTACTTGGTCAGATGAAGTAAAAACTCTTAAAAGGTTTGGCAAGATAGTTTCAATAGTGTCTGAAACATCTGTACTAACCACCTGGCTACGACCATCAACTTCTGTGCCTAGTTTTTCGCCCATATAATACTCAAGCGATTTTTTTCTAGACTCTGATAAAGCTCCACCCATAAACCCCATAGAGTTATTTATCTCTGATGAAATTATGCTTTTAATTTCTAATTCTGATACTTTTTTTGCCATAACTTTTTAAACTATATAATTTGTATTTATTTCAAATCCTTTTTTCCAATTTGAAAGCTCTATTCCTTGCCCAGCTATGCCAGTACGAAATGAATCTGCTGCATGACTTGCGTAGGAGTGGCTGGGTTTAGATTTAAAAACTTGTGCCTTGTCATCCCATTTTTTTTGGTAGGCTTTTAAATACTCAATGCCTGTTGCACACTTGTCTTTGTCAAACCAGCAATTTATTAAATTTCTTCTGACAGCTTCTATGCCATCTTCAATACTAAGCTTGGGTGCTACTTCACCAACTATCCCAAGATCCAATAAAGCTTCTAATCTTGTTTTAGCATAATTGCCAAGCTCCCTGACTTTTACATCATGTGGAAATATGTGAGTGCTATATTCAAAGCCTTTATTTTTTAAAACGTCAGCATAGTGATCTAAACCATGTGAGGTGTTTTCGTAATAATCAATTAATCTTATTTCTTTTTTGTATCGTTGCACAAACCATATTGCAGTCTGGTCATTTATTCCAAGATCCCACCAAGTTTCTACATCTATATCTTCGTCATATAGATTAGACACCATTCTTTTTTCTCTTACTAAATCTTCTATTATAGTTCCATAATATGATCCTGTTATTGCAGCTTGAAATGAACATTCAAATTCTTGCTCATATAAATCTTTGGACATTACATCTTTAGCAGCCTGTAATTCCTCATCGTCTAAAATCTGTGTTTCACTTGCCTTGTAAGTACAAGCATACCATTTAGGATTTTTTTTAGCCTGTTCGTAAAGCTGATAAAAATTGTTTCTTCCTTTTGGTGTCCCAATAAAAATGCACCAACCTTTTCGGTCTGCCAGAGCTGGTCTTATGACTTCTGGAAATATAGTTGGTTTAATAGATTGTGTTTCATCGAATACACAACCATCTAAACTTATTCCTCTAATTGCTTGATCATTTTCTGCCCCAAGAATTGTTATCCTTGCACCATTTGCCAAATCACATCTAAGCTCAGATTCATTAAATTTTGTGCCAGGTATCTTTCCAGCGAACTGCTTTATGTAATCCCAAGCTGTCGCCTTTCCTTGTAGCCTGTAGGGCGATATAAAGGCATATCTAGGGTTAAGGTACTTGTTAGTTAAAGCTGCTCTTAACATATGGTTTATAGCCATGACTGTTTTTCCAGCTCTCCTATGGAGAACAATCACACTAAACCTATGTTTATCTATTTGACCATGTAGTATCTTTTGTAAAGCTCTAGGCTTGTAAGGTATAACTATATTGGGCATTTTTTAAAATTAGTGGAGTGTAATACTTTCAGATGTAGAAATAGGCTCTATGCCAAGATCATCCATGATCTGATAAGAAAAATTATCACATTCTTTAATATCTTTAAAACCATCAAAATGTACGATCACACTTTTAGTAGATTCCATCACATAGACGATAGCTGTATAACCCATTTTTTTATCGTCAAATTTTTTCATTACAGTTATCTATTTTTTAACATTTTTTTCATCATTGCTAATTCTTCTTCTGATACAGCAGCACCAGTTCTCTCAGCTATAAATTTAAGGTCAAGACCCTCAATAACATTAGCTCTATCAATTGCGTTATTATCTTTTTGGGTAGCAACTCCTGTTAAGCTTTTAAATTTAAGTTCTAAAGCTTTTTGAGCTTTGGCTCTTTTTTTTCGTTCTTCTTCTGTCATAATATTTCCTAATAGTGGTTGGTTGTTGTAGGTGTGTGTAACTTCCCTAATTTTATTTTTAATTTCTAAATAAGTTTTGGGGGTCGCTTTTTTCTTCACCCCATGACTTTCTGGTGCAAAACTGAGTAAAATGATTGTTAATCAACTGCTCTGGTTAAATAAGCTAATAAATTAGCCATTTATTTATAGAAATATAAATAAAGTATAGCTTACCTTAATTTTTTAAGGTTTTACTTTAGAATCATTCTATTTTGTGACAAATATATCACACTTTTTTTTCTATAAGAGAGTGTGTGCTAGATTAATCTCTGACTCCCATGAATCATACAATAACCCAATCAATACAATACTTTTACTTATCCCATTTAACAATCAAAGGAGAGGAATCTGATCCAAATACCTGTAATTGATCTTTTTTCATGTATGTTTTAGGTGCTAATCGTTCTGATTTCCACTTAGTTAAATCAATAAATGATTTGATTAAGTGAGTCTGACCTAAATCTGTTTTCTCTTTGTATTTACTATCTTCTAAACTCTGATTAATTAAATCAGTAGCATCACTTAATAAATATTCTATTCCATCAGTCTTAGCTATTTCATATTGGCTTCTAAGCTCTTGGTCTTTAGCCATCCAGGTTCTAAATGATTGCCAACATGGTCTGTCTGGATTTTTATTCTTTGGAGATAAACAACTTCTGATACTTAAACCAATTGCTAGTTCTTCTATTATCTCAGCGATAACTTTTGGATTCTTTTTTGTTTTATTAGCCATTTTAAATGTAATTAAAGGTTGTAATTGAATTAACACTCATGTTAACTCACTTAGATTCGTTATTAACCGAATCAGAGAGGAATAATATGTTTAGAAATAATAAAATATCATCCAACACAGTAAATATGTTCAAATTGGATATTGTTAAAATTTATGCAAAAAAAGAGATGTTAAAAGACATTATTAAATGTCCTAAACTTCAAAAGAAGCATAAATTACTTAGCTTTAATCCAATTGAGTGTAATTAGTAATATTTAGGCAGATAGTTTGTTTTGAGAGAGAGAAAGACGAAATAAAGCTGATCTGCCTAAAATCTTCACCGAAAGAGGTTAATGAAAAACCTTAATATATGAAGTGTAGATTTTTTTTAGGTTTTAACTGTCAACTTGTCAAATATATTTTTTTAGATTTCTATTTGCATACTTACAAACATTTTTTAATGCTTTTTCATATTCATATCCAATCTTAGTATGTGACCAATCCAAATACATTCTTTTCATCTTTCTAAGAGATAATCGATGAGGAAAGTTGCGTAAATAAATTAATTCTCTGTCAGATGCTTTTGCATCTAACATAACTAACAATACAAAGTCATAAATTGTTATCTGTCTTGATGTTAATGTTATTTTTAAGGTAGCTGCATATTTATCTAAGTTTTTAATACTCTCAGCATCTTCTCCAATGCCAATAGCATTGTCGATTACTTTAAACATCGTAGGTAATGACTTAGCTTTTACTTTAGGCATTTTGCTATCGCAAAAAGACGATATTTGTAAAAATCTATCTAACTCATCTATTGTAAGATTATTTGTTATCATCAGCTTTATACAATTCCTCCAGGTAAGTGTTGAATCTATCTTTACTAAGTGATTTTTGTAGTGTTTTAGTTTCTTTATTTTGATAATATTCTTTGCGATTTTTCTTAATCTTTTTTACAGCACTAGAATAATAAACATTTGATGATTTAGTTACCCTTGCCAATGCTTTGGCAACTAACTTAGGATCTACATATGTTGTCATTATATATATCTCCCTAAATAGGTATAGATAATAGGTATAGATTGACTCTCCTTTTCGCTACTCCCAAATGATGTTTTTGCTACTCCCATTTTATTTATCCTTTCTTAGTATGTTGATAACATTGTCTATTTGTGGATTAATCTGTGGACTATTTTTTTGTTTGCCCAATGATATTCTTCTTCTCTTATTGATGTTGTGATTGATGTATTCTTGCATTGTAGTTTTATCAAAAACATAATGACAAGTTGAATTGTCAATTTGCTTTCTAGCCAACATTCCAAACAAAGTGAGTCGGTCAAGGATTTTAATTAATGTTTTCCTGGTCTTAATTTTGGTTCTATCCATCAAATACTTATGAGAAATACGACAACCCATTGGGGCATTTTCAAAACTCTTACAAATAATATAAACAACCTTTTCATTGGCACTTAAAACTTTGTTGTTTAATAAATCGGTATGAAACTTTTCAAATGTTTTCATTAAAGCTCATTCCCCCAATTATCCCATCCATCGCTTTTAAAATCTTGTCTGGCAAATAATTCGATTCTAGGAAGATCACCACAAAGCTCAACTATGTCATTCCTGATCCTATCAGGCTTCCTACTGTGTTCTCTCCTTACATCCATAACAAGTTGCTTAACACTCATCGAAACCCTCTTAGGTTTGCCCCTTGTAGCTAACAGACACATCTCTGGGTTGGCTCTAGTCCAATATCCCATTCCAGTAAAATTACCCTCAGATTTTCTATTCTGTTTTACCCAAGTAAAAGCTACTGTCTTAAATTTAAAATTCCATGCTTTAAGCAGCTCAAAAGACTTGTGCAATAAAGGATCAACAACCCACATAAACAATACACAGTCATCAGCAGCAATATCATTAATATTAAGATCCAATAAATCGTTAAATTCCATACATGGATAATGTTTTGTAGCATTTCGTTCTTCTCCTTTTTTTGAATAACTTTTAAAATACCAAGGTGGATCAGCATAAATAATATTGTATTTCTTTTTAGGAAATGGGATCATTGTTTGACCACCTTTAATTTATCTTGCTTTAATATTTCCTGAGATAATTCTTCTATGTTTTTTCCAGTCCATTTTTCACTTATGCAATCAGCACAATAATTACAATTGCTTTCAATAACATCGGCATCACTGCCACATTTACAACAAACTTTCACATCTCCATAAACATTAGCCATTAGTTTAAACTTTCGTCTTTAAGTAGAATTATTGGATTTAAAATTTTTAAAGGTACTGCCCAAACTTTTGGTCTGGCAAGATTGAAGTCTGTTAAATAATCATCCTTACCTATTACAGCAGAGCTATTAATGAATCCTTTAATAGTAAATTTTGGTGCTTCACTTAATACAAATACATAAATCTCATTTGGTTTAACTCCTCCTGGTCTTATGATTAATGAGTTGTTATTATTTTTTTTAGGAGTCTGGGATCTAACCTGGATATTGTAATTTTTGTATTTAACATCTGGTGCTGATCCAACATTGGTATGAAATTCAAATGGTGTTTTTAGATAAACACACAATGCAATTTCTGCCATTGCACCACTAATACTTTTAGCAATTTTATCTTCTAAAGTACCTTTGTAACCATGCCACCATTCTTGCTTTTGTTTTATGCTTTCAGTAACTCTAAGCAAACCAGTCTGGGCAGCAGTTGTTATCTCATATAAATCTAATTCTATTTCTGGACTCATTTAACCCACTCACCTTTTTCGTCTTTACACCAATGAGCTGAAATTATTTTTCCCTTATAAAAATTGCCAAAGTCTTTATCTGATTTGTCTATGGTTTTTTCATAAGCCTGACTGCAAGTGATTTTCTTAACTGTTTGTGTAATAGGAATTTTAATAAGTTGGTAGCCTGGATTAATGTCAGATGTTCCAAATGCTAATATCAAAAAAAATATGCTCATATAGTAGGTGATTCGTTTTTGGCACTAAATATGGTGCGACATTTACAGTAAAAAAGGTTGCTTAATTCTAACTGGACTGTTTTAATTAATAATGATTTTTGTTTATAAGAAACTATTAGAGAAACTATTTCCCTTAGATTAAGTACTAAAACCCTTATTTTATCTATGTTTTCTCTCATATAGTCCAGAGATCCACCAATTAATTTTACAAATGAATCGCTAACACAATTAATAACCAGAGATAATTATGTTGCAACCACAATCAAGTCAACATAAGGTCAAGTTATGTTAAATAAAAAACCAACAAATAAATTCGATGTGCTATACAAGACTAAAAATAATATGACTGATAGCACAAATGGTTTTAGAAAAGAGGGTTTAGAGTTTCTTAAAAAAAGATACAAAAAAACTACTGACGATTTTATTAGAGCTACTTACCCTAAAAAAGATCAAGCTAACATGAGAGTTAAAATCTCAAGATTAATTAATAGAAATCCTGATGCTCCAGGTTATTTTGATGCTCAAGAATTGGCTGTTGATCTGTCAAAATATTTTAATGATTTTAGAACTAATGGCGATCAATTTATTTCATCTAATTTTTTTATGGGTATGGCAGCTTATATAGATGTAATTGGTCAAGCATTTGATGATGGTAGAATTGCTTTGTTTTCAAAAAAAGATATTAAAAAATGCTCAGTACCAGTTAGATATACAGGCTGTCAGGGTATCATAACTAAAACTCCAAGCTCTAATGGTTTGATTAGAGTCTTTAAACCTAAAAATAATATCAGCACTTCAGCAGATTCAAGATATGGAATCTGCCAGGATAAGAAATCAAAAGTAATTCATATTGGTTATCTACAACCAAATAGTAATGGTCGTTATGATGTTCAAGATAGATCATGGTCAACTGGTAAAGTTAATCTTCCAAATATCGCAACTGATATTACTCCATCTTGGACTTCAAGAATCGTAACAGAACTCTACCCATCATACTGGGATTATTAATCCATTTATCATTGAGTGATAATTAAGTTGCTTTGAGCATTACATAGTATATCTACTATGGATGGAGAAACGAATCAGAAAAATTGGTGATTGCTACACTAAGTTCGGATTGAAGCACACTTCAAAATCTCAGAACACAATACCTGACGACATACGATTTAGAAATTACATCGTAATGACTCCAAAAGAAAAAAGAGATATGCCTAAGAACTGTTCATTTGAGGGTGGAACTTTAGAGCATGAGTTGGTGCAAATACACTACACAGAAAATAAAACTTTAGAAGAAGCTCTTAACTTTGACTCTGTCCAGGACAGGATTAATAATTATTCTCCAGTAGATGAAAAAGATAAAATAAAATTTGAGCATATTGTTGAACGATTAATACCAGTTGCACAAAATCATTTAGACAATGTTGGTGAGCTGCCTAAACAAAAATGGAAAGCTGAGTTAGAGTACACTCATTGGGATGATAGAATACAAACTTACTTCTTATCTTATGTGGATCTAATAGGTGAAACACACTTTGGAGATATTAAAAATGTTTTTGGTACTCTAGTTAAAACAAAAGCTGGTTACTCTTACACTAAAAAGAAATGCCCTCTAGTTCCATTTCACTCTGACTGCTTACAAATTTCACTTTACCAAAAGCTATTACCAAAATTAAAACCATTTTTAACTTATGCAAGTGACAGCGATAAAAGAATATTTACTCCAGAAAATTGTACTGAACTAAGACCAGAAAGCTTGGAACATTATTATGATGAGTTGGTTCTTTACCAAAGATGTTGGGAGAAGAAATTAGAATTAGCTGATGGTGATATAAACACACTTGCTTTACTTTGCAAACCTGACTTTTCCGAATTAAGAAAAAATAGTTTCTGGTGGAAAGGTACTGATCCAGCAGTAATAAAAAGATTTAAGGGTAACTATGGATTTTAAAGGCTTAGTAGATCACTACCAAACACTTCCTAAATCTGAGCTAATTGAAAAATTAGTTTTTAAAAATGCAAGACTCTTAACTCAGGACAATGTGATTGAGAAACTTGAGGATGAAATAAAAAGAATTGAGGAAGTAGATCAAGGTCATCAAAAACTTAATAGTGAATTGTTAGAAGAAAATAATCAATTAAAAAAACAAAAAGAAATTTTACAAAAAGCAATTAGAAAACAAGGAGAGAACGATGAGTAATATTTATGAGAAGTTAAGTAAGGCAAGTCAAGAAGCAGACAAAGTTATTAAAGCACCTAAAAAAACAGGATTACATTTCAATCCCTTACTCCATGATGCAGTCCAAAAAGTTGCGATGGATGCTTTGAACAAACATGGTTTATATCCAGTATGTAATTATGAACCTACTGTTACTGACAAGTATGTTTTTATTAAATGTGAAATGACTATCCATGACACCACTTCAAAAGAATTTGTTTTAATACAAGGCTGTTCAGCATTTGGAGCAACTGACCGATATGGAACTGGTAATGCTATGTCTTACTCCAGAAAATATGCTTTCTTAAATGCACTTAATTTAGAAACTGGTTTGGATAATGAGGATGGTCATAAAGCTAAACCTTTTAAAGCACCTGGAACAATACTTGTTAAAGCTATGCCTTATCAAAATAAAGATAAAGTATTTGTTAAAGTAGATACAACAAAATTAGCTAACGATTGGATTGCAAAATTAAAAGAAGTTGCAAAACTTTCAGCATCACCAAACAAGTTTGAAAATAATATTCAGATACAGATGAAAGAATTTGAATCTGAATTAAAACAAATCAGTTCTGATCCTGTTGAGGATCTAAGAGTTGAAACAGAATACACAAAACTAAAATCACAAATACAAAACAAACAAGGAAATAACAATGGCAGAGTTTAATAATAAAATTAGTCTATGGAAAAGAAAACCTAAAGAAACAGATGTGGCTGGTAAAGCCTATCCTCATTATTCTGGAAATCTTGTCTGTGATGGAGTTACCAAAGATATAGCTATTTGGATTCAAACAGAGAAAACTAAACCAGGTAGTCCAGATTTATCAGGAACTATATCTGAGCCTTATAAAAAACCATCAAGTGAGGAGCAACCATTTTAATGGCTGAAAGCGAAAACCCAAATCACTATAAAAAAAGTATTCAGACTTATGATGCAATCGTAAGCCAACTATCTAGTTTAGAGGTAGTTGGTTTCTTGCGTTCACAAATTTTGAAATACACAATGAGGTTTGGTGCGAAACATGGCAGTACAGCAGAAGCTTGTTTGATGGATGTAAAAAAAGCTAATTGGTATTCAGCAAAACTAGAACTTCAATTGCAAGGATTAGGTAGTCCAAAACAAAAAGCACCTGACTATGTAACTAAACCTAACATCACTAATTTATTTGATAAGGATAAAGATGGAAGATAATAAAGAAAACGATCATATATATTTAAGCAAGATCAAATACGATTGCTTAGATTTTATATCAACATTTATTAAACAATATAAATTCAGCCCAACTTATAAAGAGATAGCAGAAAAATTTGGATTCAGCAGAGCTAGAGCTGGTGCAATATGTGCCGAACTTTTTAAGTTAGGTTTAATCTCAAAAGGTTTAGCAGCTCATCGTAAAATTAGATTATCTAAAAAACAAATTAGTCAGATACCCAATCTTAGTTTTAACAGAGAGTATTCAACAATGGAGTTTAGAAGATGAGCAAGGTTACTAAAGAAAGTTTTTTTGAAGCAAGTTTTCAAACTAAAGAAGAATTTGATTCAGCAGAGATAGCTGCTGGAGCTACTGTAAGCGATAACGCTGAACTTAAAGTTACAGAAATTAAATTAGAAAAATCTGTAATTAAACTTAACAATAGGACAGACCAGGATGGCAAGGAGTAATAGTTTGTTGAGAAGATATGCTAAGCTTCAAAAACTTCATGGTGAGATTATGCAAAAACCAAAAGAAAACACAGGTCAATGCGTTCATTCACTTAAAGCTTTTAAATCTTATGTAAAAACTTTTCGACAAATAGTGTTAGTTGAAAATGGCGATGCTACTTTCAAGTTCACTCAACTTTAATTACTAACTAACTTAAAAGTTGTAAAATATTACAGGCTAGGAGTCTGCCCAAAATAAGGAGAGAGAAATGACAAGACCATATAAATCAGCAGTAAAAAGTGAGCTTCAAAAAGAAATAGATATTGAGGTTGGTAAAAGATTAAGACAAGCAAGAGCTTCCAGAAAAATACAAAAATTATCACATGATAAAGATGGAAATATTATAGATACAATTCAGGTTAATAAACCATGTACTCAAATGCAATTAGCTAAGGAATTAAATTGCAGCTTCCAACAGATTCAAAAATTTGAACATGGGAAAAATACACTAAGTCTTTATAAGACATTTCAAGTGTGTTGTTTTCTTAACATGGAGATTGAGCAATTTACCAACATCTATCAATTAAGATTATTCCCATCAATTAAACAAATTTTTTTTAAAGATGTTGAAACAAAATTAGTTGGTCAATATGAGCCACCAATTAATAGTTCTAAAGATAGAGATTGCTCCCTATCATCTGAGCTTTAATAAGTGCTTATTACATCATTATTCTTTAATGGTGTAAGTGGTTGTGGGTGCTTTGTAACCATCCACTTTTGTGTATTAAGGAAGTAGGTTTTTTAGTCATCTCCTACTTCCTTTTTTAAAATATGAAAATAATAAACATTGAAAAAGAACCTCAGATATATTTTCTTTTTAATAAAAATAAACTTGTTTATATAGGAGAAACCAAAGTAGAAAATGGTAAAAGAATAAATCAACATAAAGATAAAAAGTTTGATAAAGCTAAATGTATTAGTAGTAAAAAATTAAATTTTCTTAACAATGAATATTTTAGAAAATATTATGAGTTGCGATTAATTAATAGATTCAAGCCTAAATATAATAAAGAAAAAACTAAAGCTCCAAGTTTAAATAATTTTATTTGTAAAATATTTTTATTTAATGAAAATCCTAACCCTCAATTTATAACTCCTCTTACTGCTTACAATCAAATTATTTATAAAGGTAAATATAATAAGTTTCTTGAGTACAAAAATAAAAGAAGAAATAAAAAATGCCTTAATCAATATACTAAAGTTTGGGATAATTTAGATATTAATAAAAAACTTTACATTAATAATCAAAATGCTTTTAAATTTTTAGTCAATGAAACTATGAAATTACCTAAGAATTTATCTATAAAATTTACACCAAGAATAGAAAAGTTGCATAATTAACTATTAGAAATGTTTTTTATTATATTTAAACCCAAAGATAAATTTAGAAGTTATAGCAATCAGATTTTTGCAACAGAAGCAGAAGCTCTGGATTGGGGTAAGAGATCATTTAAAAGAAAAGATATTTGGGAGGTAGTTCCCTACAACTCAGAGAACTACGAAAAGTATTGGTATAAATAATTAGTTATTAAACTGTTGGTTCTGCCAATCGCTTCTTCCTTTTTCCATTTCAGTATTGGCATAAGGCTTAATGTAAGTTCGGTTCACAAAATTTACATCCTTATCTCCAAGAGCATTAGCTAGATCCTGAGGATCTGTGTATTTCTTTTCCTTAGCCCAGTAGGTAGCCATGTAGTGCCTAAAAAAGTAACACTTTCTAGGTATGGGTAACACTACCCCAAAACTCTTTGTTGCCCTGTCTAAGGCTCTTATAAGAGTTTCTAAACGCATATAATTACCCAAGTCATTAAGGAATAAGCTTTCCTGATTAGCTGGTAATTTACTGATGTGTTCTTGGATCTTATCTTTAAGACCAGATGAGATAACTAAATCTCTAGTACCACCTTTAGTCTTAGGTGTACCAAGAGAACCATCTCTTTTAACTGCATGAGTAATACTAATATAAGGTTGATTGGATCTAAATTTTAAATGCGATTTATTTAAACCTCTAATCTCACTTGGTCTACAAGCAGTCTGCAACATAATATGAAACATTAATCTTATATCTTTTTTATCTATATGATTAATAAGCTCAACAACTCTATCCAATGACCACTCATTAAAATCAAGTTTGTTAAGTTGTTTCTCAGGTATCACAATATGTTTAAGATAATCTAAATCCTTACATACATTTCTAGCTATTTTTTCTTTAGCAGCAGACTCATCTAAGATAGCACTTAAAACATTAAACACTTTAGATAGTGTTTTAGGATTAATAGTTTTCTTATCCTCCAAGAATTTAACAAATGATTTTACTGAATCTTTGTCAATTAACCTAGCATCCTGGTTATAAAAGTATGGCAAGATGTGAAAGCTAGCAAAGCTATTATAATCTCTGATACAGCTTTTAGATGGTTTGCCATATTGATCTTCTAAATAAAGCTGACGAACAAGCCATAGTTGGTGAGCTTCATCTATACTCCAATAGCTAAAATCAGTAATTTTAAAACCATCAGTTTCAACTTTCTTTACTACAATAGGAGTAAGATTTTTTCTCTTACCCCTTGTAATAAACTTGATTTTATTATCAGCACCCTTGTACTGAAAACGATACTTAGTCTGACCTCTAACTTGTACTGGTGTAATATTATTATATTGTAGTTTTTCTTTAGACATTATGCTCTCTCCTATGTGTTATCCATCATTTCATTGATTAAGTTTTGTTGCTCAATACGACCAATCTGGTCAAATGTATCTGGCTTAGATTTTTTACAATCTTCATTTTCACATATTAGAAAATCATTAGAATCTAATTTTAAGTCCTCTCCACATTCTATACAAGTTTGCATTATGCTCTCCCTGTTAGTTTAGTTTTAAAACAAGGTAAAATATTAAACTCAACTTTATATAAAAAATCAAGTTTATCTCTAACCATATCAACAAAAGAATCATAACCAATTATACTGTCGATAACTTTCCATTGTCTTTGATTTTTACAAATAAATTCATCAACATCATTGTAAAGACAACTATCTCCAGAACCTCTTTTATTGATAATATCTACTGCCAATTTATTTACTAATCTTTTAATCATTATGCTCTCCCTCCATAATAGTTTAGCTCATTCTCTTTTTGACATTCTTCCAGCTCATCAACTGGAAGTTTTGGTTTTACAATTTTTAGATTATCAAATAAATCTAAAGCACCAACATCTTGTGCTTCTCCAATAGTGCCATCAATTTTATGAATATTTATTGTAGCATTATATTTATCAGCACTTGCAACATTACAAATCATACCAAAGTAATTCAAAAGTCTTTTTTGATCTTTGTATAAATTTAAAGTGATTTGTATTACTTTACGATTTCTTCTTTGTTTTTGTGTAGTCATTTTTCTCTCTCCTTATGTTAGTTGACGTTATATATTACATAAGTTATACCTGAGATTAAGTGGATTACAACAGTCAATTGACCATATACTGCAATCATTTTACACCTAGCTCCAGGTGATATAAAAAAAATATGAAATTGTGAGAAACGATTCGGTATAATTTTGGTATAACTTTTGTAATCAAAATTATTTTTATCGCATAAAACGAATAGTACAGTCACAAAAAAAGAGCCGAAAAAAATCTTGCGATTCAATTCGGCTATATATATAAACACTTTTAATATTCCTCGGTAGCTCAGTTGGTAGAGCAGTTGACTGTTAATCAAGTTGCCCACCCTAAAAACCTACCTATACCTAGTCTTTTACAAAAAAGTATAATCACAGTATATTTTTCATATTAGTTTTCATCTCATTTACCATAACTTATGTAAATTAAATGTTAACCTAATATAAAGTTTATACCACTAAAATTCTTTACCCACCACTACCCCTGAAAGTCAATTGACTAACAACTGATCTGAAAAGATCAAACCGATTTTGTTACTTTCTTTTTGTTTTCTTAACTTTCTTAGCAGTCTTAGCTGCTTTCTTAAAATTGGCTGCTGTTGGAAAACCTTTAGCTCCAGGTCGTTTCATTGTTTCACCACTACCAGCTTTAATTCTTTTTCGCTTAGCATGGATGTTGGCGTATAAGCCTTTTACTTTTGCCATTATCTTTTACCCTTTTTAAGTGCAATCTTATGAGCTTTAGTAAAACTAATACCTTTAGCCATAGATGTTTTCATATCTTTCATGTGTTTTTTTGTGTGATGCACACTATGTTTTTTTAAAGTTGTTTTCTGTCTTGCAGTTAATGCCATAATCTATTTGTCCTTTTCTATTAATTTTTTAAAGTATTCTTTTTTATCGCAAGTTATGTGGGATCTAGTTTCATCTGCAAAAGATAGGAAGCTCATATCATTCGTAATTTCTTTGTTACAAATTCTACATTCTCCAAGTGAAATAATTTGATCTGGTTTCTTCCAGGCTTTGTTTTTCATTATGTGGTAACCTTAAATGTTTCTTTACAATCAAATTGAGTAAAGGCTTTATATTGATCTACAAAATTTGGACTCATATCTTTTAATAATTTACTTGAATAATCATAAGCATAGTAAATACAGTTATGATAATTTTTAAATTCTATAATAGGTGTAGGTAAAGGCTTACAGTCGTTGCCTGGCAAACCACTACAAATTAACATTACCAAAACAAAGTGCATTTATTTTTTCTTCATTTTATTCATTGTAGTCACACCAAATGAAGCTCCAACAATTGTCAAAATAATGTACCAAAACATTGGATCAGCATATTCTAAAATTTCCCAACCTCTTTGCATTGCGTCTTGTGTGTATGGAATAAAATGACAAGCCATTAATATTGTAAAAAATATAACTAACCATTCATCTTTGTATGAGTTTTCTTGTTGTTTGATTTGCTCTACTGAAATTGTTTTGGCAGCTTCTATTTCTGCTGCTCTTATAATTTTAGTCTTTTCTGCCTTATGTTGAAAATGGCTAGAAATTTTATTAATCCCCATTTTTACTAAAGGATTTTTTAATAAGCTTAAAAATTGTATCATTTTACATACCTATCTGTTGATAAATTTATTTGTTTGTATTGAGTTTTGCCATCTACTTTGATAGCCATTAAATATTCTTTTTTATTGTCACTAATTTCTGGTGAGTAACTGACATGAATCCAACCTGAGTTAGGATCTCCAGGCTTATAATGTTCAAGTATCAATTGTTTAAACATTAGGTTTTCTTTAATCCAATCACTAACAACATTGTTGTCTATGCCATATATTTCAAAATCAGCAGCCCAAGCTTTGACATGGTCGCTGTTATCTTTACTGCCCAATTTACGATTCAAAATTATATTACGAAATCCACTGCTAACCGAAACTACTTGCTGGAAATGATCTCTAGTGGGTTGTAAAACTCTCTCACATAGCAATCTTAAATTTTCTATTTCTGCTTGTGATGGATTATTGTCTAACCCAGATCGTTCAGCCACTTGGCTTTTAGTTAATTCTGCAAGGCTAAAGTTTTTTGATAGTTTCATATTTACCTACATTTACAGTTGTCGCAGTTACAAATTTCTTGATCCTCATGTATATGCAGATCAATTTTACAATGACATTTACAATGGCAATTTTTACACTTCTTTTTTTTAGGCTTTTTTTTTAGTTCTTGCCCAACATCAAATGTTAAAACATCATTAACTTTTTCCATTAAGGAGTCCATCCACCCAAAAAATTTAGATAAAAATTTATCCATTATTCTAAAATAAGTTTTAGTATAGATTTTTTACCAACATAAATTTCTGTTTCTGCTTTAGATTTAATACATTGATATTCAACATTGGCATTATAAACTCTGTTGGCTATTCTTTTACCCTTTAAACAATGTGACATGGATTCTTGTATTCTATGTTCTTTGATCTCTCCATTTACAATCATTAATAATGCTACAACCACCTCAATCATTAGTGGCTACCATTACCATTCTGTCTTACTTTATCTTTTAGTTTTTCTACATCTTCTAAAAGTTTTTCAGTTTGTTTCTTTAAAAATTCAATGTTGATTTTGTTGTGCATCATATTATCAATTCTTTTTTCTAATTTTTCAGTAGTCTTATATAAATCCTCAACCAACATAAATTGTTCTTGATCGGTTGGTAACTGCTCACTTTTTTTAAGTAAGTCTGCTTGAAACAATTCTCTTGAAGTTTCTAATGAAGTTAATCTAGCTGTCACTTCTGTATAGGCAAACACACCCATAGCTACTCCTACAACAATACCAATCATATTTTTAACTGGCATACTTACTGATGTATTCTCTGATATTTTCATGGTGTGGGTACTGGTAATTTAAAATCTTTAGGTGGTATTAAAATTTTATCACCCATTATTATAATTTCTGGGTTTTCTTTTTTATAATCATCTTTTAGATCATCCCAATTACTTTTAGAATCCTCTGGTCTATTATCAATACTTGTTGGGGAAACACCTCTGCATTTAGATACAAGTAAATTAAAGTTTTTATTCTGTTCAAGACTAGGATTGCTATTAACCCTACCACACATTTTCATTAGCTCTAGCTGTTGCTTGAGTTCCATATTTTCTTGCTGCACTTTTTTAAAATCATCAGTACAAGCAGAACCTAAAAAATGTCTATAAGTTAATCTTACATTTTCATTTTCATGAGTGGAGCTTCCATTATTTATATAGTCTGTATCTCTTTGTTCTACGGAAATATCAAACGATCCTGTGCTACAAGTGTTAGAGCCATTATTAAGATATTCGTTTCTTGCATGAGCTGGTTTGACAAACAATGCTAATAGAGTCATTAATACAATTAATATTCCTGTGAAGTAATAGTTCATCCTGGCAATCTCCATTATTCATAAATCCTTTTATCTGTTTAAATCTTTAATATCGTATGAGTGTTCTCTCACTTGGTCTGCAAGAGTCCTGTATAAATTCTCTGCCATCTGCCATGTAGCCTCAGCAGAGGATAATCTTATTTTTAAATCTGCTACCTTGTCTTGTTCTATTTTTAAATCTCTTTGAAGATCATTTACTTCAACAGCTAATATTTTTGTTATCGCTGTTTTATTACCATTAATTGTTTGAGTTAAATTAAGTACATATTTTACAGAAGTAAAACCCCCAACTACTATTGAAGCTACTACTGGTATAAATATAAAATTCTTTTTAAATAAATCTGCTATGTTCATAATTCGTTACCATGATCTACCATGACTATTTTAATTCCTAATTTTTTTTGTTTGGCAGTAGGTATTCGCCAAATTTTACGTCTATAAGATTTGACGTTTTTTCTATAAGTATTTGTTTTAACGTCTATCAGTTCAATTTTACCATCAACATCTAAAGTAATTAGATCGCATGGAGATTGTGGATCAATGGCTTTAAAAACCCATTTACCTTGTTTAGAATAATCAACACAACATTGATATTCTGAAACAACTCCTTTTAAACTACGATTTAATTTAGTAGGCTTGATACCAAGCTTAATAGACTGCTTAGACTTATGGTTAGAATTACCCATGCGATTTTTTTAATGTTTTTAATCTCTAAATCTAAATGGTGTAAATGGTTGTGTGTGATTGTGTCTAATTTATTGTTAATAAGTTTTATCTCACCCTGTAACTTTATAATGTCTTGCGAATTTTTTACAGATTGAGAAGCCATTAATTGTTTTGCTCCATAGATTCAACACTAGCATTACCAAATGTTAAAGCTTTAACAAATCCAAAAACTTTTGCTTGATCTTTCCAATTAGCAGCTAGTTCTAACAAAGCATCTATTCCTCTATCACTAACCATAGCTTCGGCTAATTCATTTGATGTTTTGGTAAAAGCTCTTTGTTTAAAAAATTTATTAACACTTTGTAAAAATTGTCCTGTTTCAATTGCAAAAGAAACGTTGTTACTTTCTGCTCCCTCTTTATATAATAAATTTCCAGCAGTTGATGATCCAGCTTGACCAGATTTACCACTAGCTTTTAAAACATTTGCAAATTTAACTATTGAATTTTCTATATCTTTATATTTAACATTAGCATTTTTAGTTTTTGCTAATTGATACATCATCTCAGTAAAATTTCCTTTAGTAGCTTCATTCTTCATAATAGAATTATAAAAAATAACACCAGTATTAATTCCCTCTTTCATACCATCTGAACCAGCTACAATAAATTTGCTGTTAAAATAAGTTGAAATAGTATTTTCTAAAAGTCCTGGTACTTTACTTGCATTAACAGAGTCTGCAAATCTGATAATATCTTTTTTAGATAAAAGAGGAGAATTTAGATGAGAAAATAATTTACCCATATTCTCTGGATTTTTAGAAAAATTAATTTTTTTAATATCATTAAATACTTGAGTCATTGATCCTTTGGTAATTGGCTCAACAAAACCATCATAAAATTTAGAATATTTTTCGTTAGCAGTAGTCCAACCTTTATTTGTTGCTAGAACACTTTTAAGCTCTGATGCCATATCAGCATATCTAATTTTATCTAAACTTTTTTCATTAGTAAAAATACCATTTCTTTTAAGATCCCTAAATATCTTATAAGAATTGTGCATGACTTGTCCATTACCCTCTGACTTTTTAATTTTAGCAACTTGATCTTTTAATAATCTTTGTACTCCTGTACTGCCACCATCTGCTGCTTTTTCTAAAGCTATAATCATGTCATTTACTTGAGTAGAACTATAATTAAATTTTTTAATTTCTGCTCCACCATTTAACAACCACATTTGTGATCCTTGAGATTCTAAAGCTATTGCAGCTTTTTCGTATTGTGCATTTAATTCTTTAACACTTAAAGATTTATTTGTAGAAATAATGCCATTATCTTTTCCCCACCTTGCAATAAAATCTTTCATTTCTGCTGGTCTGTTTGCCCAAAATTTATCTACAACTTTATTTCCTATAATAGACGACTCAACTGTACCATCCATTTTTATAATAGATTTATTTCCACTAGCTTCTGATGTCTTTAAAATTAAACCTTTGTCTTTTGCATACTTTTGAAGATCCTTAACTTTTTTAATGTCAGCAGCATTATCAGGAATAATGTGTTTTGCTAAACCAGAAGTATTACCTCTAGCTGCCATGTAAAGATCAAGACCTAAATTAACAGCACCACCTACACCATAACCAGCAGCTTCGCTACCAGTTTTTTGTTCTACACCCTCTTTAATTACTCCAGATACAGCACCAGTTGTACCAAAAATCATTTTAGCTTTAGTAAAAATACTAGGTGATGCAAATTCCATTGCACTCCTAGAAAATTCGTTGGCATCTAATTTAGTGTCGTAAGTTAAAAACTTTTCTCTTAAATATTTTCCTGGTCTAATTTGATTTTCTGATGCTAAAGCAACTTTATATTTTTGCTCCATGTCCTCAATATCAGATTCATCCATATTCATCATTTTAGCAACTTTAACTGCCAACATACCTCCACCCTTTTTAAAGGCATTATCTAATATAAAAGGTAGGTCAAGCAACTGAGTTATACCCTCACTATATCCAACAATAGGTGACGCAACAGTATCAATAGCAACTTCTGTATTAGTTAATTCAGATGCTTCAACATTGTTTTCAGGATTGTTAGTTTCAGCATTAGCTAATTGATTGGTAGTGGTTTTTATTTCTTCTTCTTGTTTTTTAATAATTGAAGTGTAATCAAATATTTCCATAATTTACCTTTATTTTAAATCTTGTAATAACTCATTAATTTTAACCACATTCTCTGCACCAAATACTTGTTTAATTTTTAATTGAATTTGTGCATTATTATAATCTCCATTAACTAAATTTTGAACAAAACCTTGTGCAACTTCTTTAGTAATCTTTAATTGGTTTTCTGGTTTTTCTAAAAACTCTTTATATTTGCCAGTCGGTTCACCTTTGTCATTTAAAGTAATTTCACCTAAACCCTCATTTTTATATCTTTCAAGTCTTTTAATATTTTGATCGTTTAATATTCTTGCAGCATTAATTTTTGCTCTAAATACTGATGGAGCATCATCAGGATTAGCAATAGTACCAGCTAAAAGTTTTATCTCTTTTCCACCAGCAGCAACACCAGTAATATATTTTCTGTATTGGTTAGAGTTTTTAAGAACTTCGGACTTCCATTCACCAAATTTAGATAAATAATTATCTTGATCTTTACTTGTTTTAAAACCTAATTTTTGAGCTTCACCTAAAATAAAGGCTTCACCTTTTCCTAAATAAGTTACATATTTAGGATCAAACAACACATCAATAGTTTCAAAACTATCTCTAAATTCATACTCAGTCATTAACTTTTGGTCAATATCAGTTTTAGTTTTCTTTGGAGTAAGATCGCTAGTAGTTTTTCCAGTAATTGATTGAGATATTTTATTATATTTATTTATATCGTTGGTCAATTCCTCAGACCTTAACAAACCAGCTTTAGTATTTGTGTTAATTGTTACTTTATCTTCTCCATTTGGAGATAAAAAAGTTTCAAATTTTGATCCTTTATCTTTAGCAAAAAGATTCTGTTCTACCCATTTTTCAGGAAAAGCTCTAAATGCTGGTAGTTGATCTGCTGGAACTTGATCTTCATATTGCTTTATAAATTTTGCTCTTTCATCTGCTGTTTTTTGTTTTTTAAATAATGATGCAGTTTGCATACCTTGTAAAAGGCTTGGCAAAGCAGCACTAGGAGCAGCACCTGATAACCCTTGAGTTAATAATCCTATTCCACCTAAAACTTCTGGTGAGTATAAAAGTCCTTTAAACTTATCTTCATCTTCTGGCATTATATTAATCCTTGTTCGTTTAAGTAGTTATAGAAAACATTACTGTTATTCATGGATCTGGAATAGTTATCATTGTAACTATTGCCATAACCATACTGTTGAGTATTAGGTGTTATATTTAAAGTGTTAGCCATTTTAGTCTTAGCTGTGTTGTAAGTGTTTAAATAGTTTTGATTAATACCAAGATTAGTATTATTTAGATTATTAAAATAATCATTAACCATAGATGGTTGAGAGGTAGTACCACCAACTGCATCAGCAGCATAAGGTGTTAATTGATTTACTGCATCTCTTTCACCTTGACTAGCATTACCAGTTAAAAAACCACCACCATAATTAAAATCACCAGAACCATCAGGATTATATTCTATAGTAGATCCTGTATAACCTAACAAATCCATAGCTTTATTATTTTTATAATTATCAGTAGCTCCTCTAAAAAAAGTTCCTATAATTCCACCTGATTTGGCAATTGTGCTTAATGGTGTAGTTTTTAAATCTTTTTCAAAAGTTTTAGCAACTTCACTAATATTGTCTGTGTATTTACTATATTTAGTTTGATCTATAATTGATTTTAAAGAAGTGTCTAAATTGCCAATAACAAAATCATCTTCAATACCATCTATATTAGTTCCAACTAAATTTGAATTTGATATAGCTTGTAATCTTCCTAAAAAATCTGTTTTATCTTTATCTGAAACTCCTGGTGAATCTAAGTATGCTCCAATATTTGATGTTTGATACTCAGCAACATTAATAACTCCTGGTGTTTGTTTTAAACTAAACTTTCCAGTTTCAGGATTAAAGAAATTAGATTCTATTTTACCAGTTTTTACAGTTTTTTTAGTTATGGGATCATAATATTTAGAATATGCTTCTGTTTCATAATCAAAATTACTTGTAGGTGTTACTCCTGGAGGAGAAGCTGGGGTTGGTGTTGTATAATCATTACCACTATCATAACTATCGTTACTATTTCCACTTCCTTGACCACCTTCTGCACCAGCATTTCCACCACTTGTGTCAGAACTACCATCAGAGTTTTTATCACCCCAACCATCTAAACTTAAAAGACCAGATGCACCAACATTTGGTTTTCCATTATTTAAAGAGTTGTGTAAATTGGCATCAAGTAATAATCCTTTTTCAGCTTCTGTAATATATACAAGTTCTGTTGATGGACTATTTTCAGATGACTTCCAAAATTTAGGTGCTTTAACTTCTTCGGTTTTACCAAGATAGTTTCTAACACCACCTTGCATTACAAAGTTGTCGTCATTTAATAACATTTATGTCCTTATAAGATTATTGAAATTACAAATAGTACACCAAGTATAATAATGTATTTAGATGTGTTGTTATCTATGTCTGCTTTTAAATCGTAAATTATTTTATTTATTTTATCCATTATAATAGTCCTCCTAAGAATCCTAAACCACCACCAATCATTGCACCTGGAACACCAAACTTAGATCCAATTAATGCACCACCCATAGCAGTAGTTACTGGGTTAGCAGATGTTTGTGTGCTAGATTGTTGAACTGGTAGTCCAGTAGCAATAGGATTAACAATACTGTTGTACTGTTGTAGTGCTTGAAATGGAGCCATGTTTTGTTGTCTTTGAATATTTTCTAACTGTCCACCAACTTGTGTTAAGTTTGGTGAAGAACCAGCTATTGCTAATTGTCTGCTTCGTTCTTTTCCGTATTCTTCAAACGCATAAGGTAAAGCAGCATCAGTAATACCACCTAAAATTTGTTGTTGATTCATCATTGAGCCAGGCGATCTTCCAGCAGCCGAAAATTCTGAATTGACAGATGTTGCAATATCGTTAGCAGCACCTTGTAACATTGGAGATAAAAAAGGATTCAAATAGTTGCCACTTAAAGTGTCAGCCAACTGAGTGTTAGACGCATTAGCCATAACTTCTTGTTGGGCAAGACCTTGAGTAGTTTGAGTAGATGGAGCTACATATCCAGCAGCACCCACACCTTGATTATATAAATTTCCAGCTTCACCTATAATTTGATTTAAAGCTGGTCTAGCTGGTTCGTATGGTTGAACTGATTGATTCTGCACAGTTCCACCTCCTGATGATCCTCCTCCAAATGACATATTATTTTTCCTTTTTGTTTATTATTTGTTTTTCAAGAACAACATGAGTTTTTTTATAATCAAATTGTTCCATAATTTTTTCCCAACCTTTTCTTGCAAAAAGTTCCATGTTGGTGCAATTGTTTTCTAAAGCAAAATCTTCAAGCACACTTATTAAATGTTGCCATTTTTGTCTTTGTCTGCCAGTAACAATAAATATATTACAAGATTGTATTAATTTTCTTTTAACTATTTCTGTAACCACAACTCCATAATACTTTTCAAGTGTTGTTGGTTTATCCTTATCCCAAACTACCCATAGCTGCATTTTATCTGCTTTAACACAATCATACACAAAGTCTGCATCTGTGTGATTGCCTGAGTAAGATAGAGCTTCGCTAATATCTTTTTTAACTAAAGACCAAACATCATCTAAATTAGATGATGGTATATTGACTAAATTCATTACGTTATATTTAAGTAACTTATTCCTATATTGACATTATCGTTGGTACTAACAGTTGCTTTTAAAACATCAGAAGATTCTAATATTAAAGGCATTGTTAAAATTTCAACTGATGAGTCTGCTGTAAGTGTTTGTGTATTTAGTATTGTAGCTTCAACACTATTAGAACTATCTAAAACATCAAAAGATATTGATGGTGTGTTGCCTGTATTATTTGTAACTCTTATAGATTTAATGATAATAGTTTCTTTAGCAGCAGCAGTTAGAATAGATGTTTCTGCCTGTGTTGATAAATTAACACCTAAAAATTTATATGAGTTAGCCATAATTATCTTATTGTAGTTTTAATATTAATTTTGTTGTCAGATATATAAAGATAATTTTTCATAATATTAATTTATAGTTAAGCAAGTGAATATGTGGTGTGTAGATATAATATTTATTTACAAATGTTTTATAAAATTTTTTTATTATAGAATTAATTCAGTTAAATTATAATTTGAACCTAATGTACCTTTATAAAAGGTATTAAAAGCTAAACTTATTCTAGTATTAGTTCCTTTTTTAGTATCTACCTGATGAGTAGTTGATGATGGAAACATTACTAATTGACCAGTTTCTAAAGGAAACCACCAAGTTTCAGAGTTCCATATATTAAAATTTTTTATTTCAGGTTTTATTTGCTGGTAGCCTACTGGATGTGAAAATTTAATTTTATCATTTTTTTTATCACAATCAAAATATAATATACCTGATGCAACTGAATTCGGATGTGCATGAATATGATGATGTTGATTTTCTTCTGTATAATTTAACCAAGATTGAGTTATGTAAAGTTCTATATTATTTTTAGGAGATATAATTTTTTCTAAATAATCTTGACAAACTTTATCAATAAATTTTTTAATGTTTTTAAATTCTTTTCTATTTAAAATGTAGTTATCTTTAGTGTTAATATTTCCTTCATTTTTATTACAATGTTTTTTTTGTTCATTTACAAATTGTAATTCTTGTTTTGTAAATTTTCTATCTATATTTGACATATAAATAGGTATTGGAAATAAATTTTCAATAATAGGTTTTTTCATATTATTAACAAATTAATAAATATTTGTTAAATCCCATGTTTGATTATTTTCATTCCAAACATAACGCCAACTATGAGTTTCGGCTGTATTTTGATCTTGTTGTTCTAAATTTAATGTTGGAATATTACCAATAGGTGATTTCCAAATACAAGTATTTTCATTTAATATCCATGATGCGTAAGGTTTAGGTGCTATAAAAGCATCTCTATCTTCATCATAAGTATAGCCAATACTAGCATGATTTTTTCTAAAAGGTGTTCCACCATTATCATGTACTCCACTATGAGTATTATAAGAAGTCTGAAACCAAATAGACCAACCAGTTAATTTAGTTAGAAAATCTATTCCATTAACTTCTTGTTCAACTCCATTACTATCATGTAGCACTTCATTAACTACTGATTGAACTTCTATTACTTTATTGTTTAAACCTATTTTTGCGAATGATGCCATTATGATGTATAACTCCCACTTCCATTAAATGTTAAAACTGTTTTTCCACTAACTCCTGTAGCAACTGTTGGAGAGCCTGATGTAGTTCCTGAATAACTTGCGTCTGGCATACTTAAAATAACCACACCTTTTCCACCAGCACCAGATTGACCAGAAGAAAAACCTCCTCCACCACCACCACCAGTATTAGCTGTTGCATTACCAGCTACTGGATTACCACTTCTAGCACCTGTTCCACCACCACCAGCACCACCAGAAGAAACTGGTAAAGTTGAACGACCTCCACCTCCTCCTCCAGCTCTTGTTACTGATGAACCAGTTATTGAAGATGCTGTTCCTGCACCACCAGTTGAAACATTAGAACCATTGTCACCAGCAGCACTTGCACCACCTCCACCACCTGCTCTATTAGGAGAAGTTTCTGAAGTTCCACCATTGTTGCCTTGACTTGGAGATGTACTTGGGGTGTTACCTTGTCCAAAAGAAGTAGTGTAATAAGCACCACCACCAGAACCACCACTTTTACCATTATTTTGATAATAACCACCACCACCACCACCTGTACTTGTGATTGTAGATAAACCAGAACCAGATATTGATGAATTTGAACCAGGATTAGACCTAGAACTACCACTTGAAATTGCTGCTGCACCATCACCAACTGTAATTGAAATTGAATTTCCAGCAGATGCAGTTTGAGTTGATGTTCTATAACCACCAGCACCACCTCCACCTCCATCTTGGAAACCACCACCTCCACCACCTGCAATAACTAAAAACTCTATACTATAAGGAGGAACAATCGGAGCATCCTCTACAGCATCATCCTCAGTTGGAATCCAACCTTTAGTTGCACCTGAATAAACTATTCTTAATGATTGACCATTAGTATCATATTCAACTGTTAAAGCATCTGTATCTCCTTGATATTTTAAACCATTGCTATCTATTATAATTTTGTTTGAACCCCAAGTTCTAGCATAATCTACGAAAATTAATTCATCACCAACACTAGCTGAACTAGGCAATGTAATAGTACAAGTATTTGATGTTGTATTAATCCAATATCCTCTACCAGCGACTACTGTTATAGTTGATCCTGTTACAATGCTTGACTGCCAATCTGTTCCACCAGATGCTGGATCACTCCAAGCTATATCCGTACCATCAGATGTTAATACTGTACCAGCTCCACCTTTAGTTAAAATTGCTGTAGCTGCACTAGCATTACCATAAATAATACTTCCTCTACTTACAGCATCAAGTTTATTTATTTCAGTTGCAGTTGAAGTTACTGCTACATTTTCATTTATTTTTGGTGATGTTAAAGTTTTATTTGTAAGTGTATCTGCTGAAACTAAAGATACTAAAGTTGAATCAGCACCAGCAGGTAATAACATAGTGTTAGTTACACTTGCAGAATGAGGTTGTGCTTTAACAATTTGACCATGAGTATTACTTTCACAATTAAACTGTACTGCACCAGAGTTACTATTACCTCTAATAGTTACATGACCAGTACCTTTTGCTAATAAATCTAAACCAACATTGGTTTCTCCAGTTGATGATAATCTTGGAGCATTACCACTAGCAGCATTTGCTATTGTAAATTCATTTACTGCTGAACCAGTAGCAGTTAATTTAGCTAATTCGTTTCCACCACTATCTAAAATAGAAGTCACAACTCTAGGAGATGTTATTGTAGCTGTATTTATTGCTGGAGCAGTTAAAGTTTTGTTTGTAAGTGTTTGAGTTCCAACAAGTGTAGTAACAGTATTATCTATTGAAATTGTTCCAGCAGCAGTAATTGTACCACCATTAATTCCTGTACCAGTTGCAATACTTGTTACTGTTCCTGAATTACTTGGAGTAACAACTGTGTAAGTAATTGCTATTGATCCTAAAGATCCATTACTATCTGTCGTACATAAAAATATTTTATTATCATTTACAGAACCTTGATTAGTTATAACCATACCACCTGATAGTTCGGCAATAGTATCATGTTCTGGATCTCTTGATGCTGCACCAGCACCTGATGCTACTGCAAGATATAAACCATTTTGAGATGCTGTACTCTGATTCTTTAAAAGCACTCTATCTCCAGCAACTAAAGTTATACCATCTATTGCATCACCAGCTTCTAAACCATTTGATATATTTACATTTGCTGTTGAAGCACATTCTGCAATAGTTCTAGTTCTTAAACCAGCAACTGCTTGGTCAACATAAGATTTAGTTGCTGCATCTGAATTATTTGATGGATTGCCTAGTCCTGTAACAGATCCACCAGATATTGAAACATTGTTTGCTGCTTGTGTTGCAACAGAACCTAGTCCTAAAGAAGTTCTAGCAGTAGCACCATTTTCAGCTACCCAAGTTGATCCATTACCAACAATTAAATTACCATCTGTTTTTGCTAAGTTACCAATCGCTACTAAATTAGCATTAGATGCACCTTTTGCATCTATTTGTGTTTGAATATTTGAACTTGCACCATTTAGAAATCCAAACTCAGTATTAGAAATTGTACCATCATGTATTTTAGTAGCTGCTATTGCAGCAGAAGCATTTACATCTGCATTAACAATTGCACCATCTGCTATTTTAGCAGAAGTAATTTGTGAGTCTGCTATCTTTGCAGTTGTTACATTTCCGTCTGTAATTTTAATAGTTGTAACAGCATTAGTTGCTAGTTTTGCAGTAGTTACATTAGAGTCAGCAATCTTAGCTGTTGTTACATTTGAATCTGCTATCTTTGCAGTAGTAACATTTGCATCAGTAATTTTTGCAGTAGTAACATTTGCATCAGTAATTTTTGCTGTTGTAACTTGTGCGTCAGCAATATGAATTGTATCTATTGAACCATTTACATACTGGTCAGAATCAACAGAATTATCTGCCATCTTAGCAACTGTAATATTTGAATCTAAAATTTTAACAGCAGTGATTGCATTGTTAGCAATATTAGATGTGCCAATAATTTCTGTTGGAATAGATGAGTTAGTTTTTGATAAAGCACCAATATAAATTCTTAATACGTTTGATGAAGCACCTAAGTTGCCACTATCAAAAGTAGCTGTAACTGTTTGTAATGTACCATTATTAGAAGTTGCAGTTATTGATCCATAAACAAGACTATTATCTGCTTTTAAAACTTTTAATCTTCTACCAACATGATAGATCGCACTAATATCTACACCACTTGCTATTGTAAATTGAGTTGTTGAAACCCAAGCAGAAGTATAAGCACCAGAGCCAACACCATATTCAAACCATTGTGAGTCATTTGCTAAATCTCTAGTATTCTTCATCAATGCTCTTAAAGCATTATTTAGATTACTAGGTAACATACCCTCATTGGTATCAATTCCATTTAAAGAAATGTTACTTGCTTGTGTTGTTGAATAATCTTTTATATTGCTAGTCATAATTTTTTGCTCCTAATTTATAAACCAACTAAAAGCCTTATCGCTTTCAGAGTTATTTTTATTAATTAATGTATTTACTGCTTCTTCTACTTGTCTTTGAAAAAGCTCTTTTAAGTCAAATGAATATCTGATGTTATCTATATCTATTTTATCTGACACTATCTATCTCCACCTGGTACTGCTTTTAAATCTATTCCTTGTGCATTAGTCCAAAGACTCTCTGCTGGAATTTTAACATTAGCTCTAAAATATCTACCAGATTTTCTTACTGGATTTATACCACTTGCGTTCATTGAACTTGATGGTGATGCTGTAACTGCATCTGCTAATTTATCTCTAGTCTTAATAACTACATTTGCACTTGCATCTACAATTGGTCTAACACTTGTTATGTTTGCTCTTAAACCTGGAAACAATTCTGTTTCTTTAGTTTCAAGTTCAGCTTCTAAATTTTTTCCAGAAAAAATAGCTGCTTTAAAATTTTCATCAACTGCACCTAAATACAAATGTCCATTTTCCCAGAACCTTGTATCAAGTGAAATATTAATATCATCTATGTTAGAACTTATAATATCCATAAGCTCAACTGTGTTAGCTACAATAAATTGTTGAAATATTTGTGATGCTTTAACTTTAGCAATTGACCATTTCTGAGTTACATAATTGTATATCAAAAGTTTATCACAAATACCAGTAGTGTTTGGATTATCCTTACTTGGATATAACCAAATCGCTAAAGTATTAAATGGATCTACTGCTGCTGTAATTCTATCTGTAAATGCTTTGTTTAAATCTTGTTCAAAAAATCTATTAACTTTTTCAGATCCAATAGGAAGTATCTGATCTCCATTGATTTGAAAAAATCCGTCCGAAGCATAAAAAAAAACCTGTCTGTTGTCCTGGCAAACAGCTTGAGCAAATACTGCACCTCTATTTGGAGATAATACTGAGAAACGGAATACTACGTTCCCACCAACAAAGTCCATTCTTAAAATTGAATCTTCTCTGAAAATATATCCAACCTCACCAGAAGTAATTGCAACTATTTGACCACCAGAGCCAGGCAGGTCTTGAGTATCTGATGAACTAACACCAGCTTCCCAAGTAGAAATATCATTAATACCTGACCAAGCTAATCTGTTTTTTGCATTTTCTATGTTACCTGACACCAAGAAATCTCTTATGACACCTGAAACTCTAAACTTAGAAGGTACTGTTCCTGATCCTGATGCAGTTGCTAAAGTTTGTAAATCAACAAAACCTGTTGAAGTTCCCATTAAAAAATATTGAGGTGCATCTACACCATTTGATGCAATAACATAACTTCCAAATTGAGTAAAAGTTATATAATCAGTAGCAGTTCCTGATAAAGGTGTGCCACCAATAAAATTTGTTGTTGTTAATCTTACAGTATCAGATGAAACATTAGTTAAATTTAATCTACCTACTGCTGCTCTGGTAACTGTTACAACTGCATTTGATACTGTTGCTGTAAAATGAGCATTAGCATTAATAGCTACTCTTAAATTTGATGCAGTAGTATTGTTATTTGTTTCTACTTTAAACTGAGTTCCTGATGCTGTGCCTACTGTTGATGTAAAAACAACAGTTGAGCCATCATTTTTTTTTAATGTAATAGTTTTGTTAGCTCCAATATTTGCCTGATCTGAAACTGTAATTGTGCATGATGCTTTAGCAGTATTTAAAAATAATCCACCAGCACCCTTATCTACAAAAGTTCCTGATGCTAATTGGTAAATTGTATCTGCTGTTCCTACAAAAGTAAAAACTGTGTTTTCATTATTTCTAAAACTTTTTGCTCCTTTAGCATTTTGTAAAACAGTTGATGTACCACTATAAGGTACTAAACCTTTTACAGGCTTATAACTTGTAGCAGCATGAAAAACGTTAGTCGCTACAGTTGCACCTGGATTTAAATGATCTGGTTGATCTGGTAACCATTCGCCAAAAGGTAATTGCATTATTTTTTTTTCCTGTTGTTAAGAAATTGAAACAAATGGAGAAGCTACTGATGTTGTAGTTCTTACTTGTAAAGGACTTCCATTGTATTCATCTTCTCTATCGTTTAACTCAAGTCGTTCCATAGCAGTTCCAAACATTTGTTGCCAAACTTGGACTTGTTGTGGATTGATACCACCTAAAAAGTTTGCTGCATGAAACAATGATCCATATAAATAAATTGCTGGATGTGATCCTAGAATATAATTTGTTGCAACAGATGAACTTAAAGCTGGGAATTTTTTAAAATAATTCATTTTAGCTGTGTAACTTGCATCTGGTTTTGGAGAGAATCTAATTGTATCTCCTAAAATTGTAAATGTACTTGGTCTGCCAGTAGTTGATGTTCCACTTGTTGCATCCATTGTTGCTGGTGTTGAATAAACCAATGGAGTTTTTGTTTGACCAGCTAAAATATAAAAATCTCTAATTTGTAAAAAATCAGTTGGTAAGGCAACAGTTTCAGCACTAATAGTTATGCTTACTTGATCTATCATACTTCTAACTCTTAATTTAGAATTAAAATCAGCTTCTGCTAATTTAATAAAGTCATCGCCTATTTCAGTTGTTAAATCTGATCTGTTTAACCAGTTAGCAAGTGATGCTTTTAATTCTGTGTATGTAGTTAATGCCATTAATATTTACCCTCTGATGTTCTGAAATATCTAAACTCATTACTGTT
>Ga0308008_1000138_pt1 | contig 36270 bp, 43 predicted proteins | sample Neamet125_FD_203140 | JGI IMG/M metagenome (GOLD analysis project Ga0308008, IMG submission 203140) | Marine microbial communities from water near the shore, Antarctic Ocean - #125 | ecosystem: Environmental > Aquatic > Marine > Unclassified | place: Southern Ocean | collected 2014-07-24
TTTTTGGTGTTCCGAGTAGGACTTGAACCTACAACCTACGGCTTAGAAGGCCGTTGCTCTATCCAGTTGAGCTATCGGAACTTAGTCTTGTTGTCTTAAGGAATGTAGGTCTAATGAGAGGTCATTAGTCCTAGCATCAGTGAGAATCCTGTTGGGGTCTTCACTGAACCACATCGATATAGTGTGTCTAGAACACCTTCTAACGGGTTCTACACCATGAAGGTGATATAATCCTTGGAACAGGATACCTTCGCACTCAGTGGGTTTGTGGGTGTAATCTTGGTCGGGAAAATAGGTCTTTCCACCACCAAAGTCATCATTTAAAGTAAGTATTAGTGTCCATTCACGACTAGGAACCAGTTCTACAAAATCATGTTCTTTATCCACATTTGAATAGGTATCTAAGTGTGGGTGTTGAACACCCCCGATTCCCCATTCATTTAGAGCAGTCATTTCGGGATATACTACTTGGTCTGTACAATGGAATATTTCACCGACACAGCGATAACTTATTCGATTGAATATGTCTCGAACCCATTGGGTTTGGATGTGTAGTAAATCAATGGCACGGTAATCACTACCGTCTCCAATACTACGCTTGTGCTGGTGTGTCTTGTGGAAGTATATCAGTTCCTTCGCTTGATTCGGAGACACTAGGTGTGGAATCTGAATCAGATTGAATGGATTGGATATATTTGGCAAGGGCTTGTCGTTTTTCATATGCTATTCTTCTCGACTTTTCTTTAGGTCGTGACTTCAATGCACGGTCTAGTTTCATTTTAGATGCTCTCTGCAAAAAAACTATTCCATTTAGGTGGTCTATTTCGTGTTGAACACATCTTGCACCGATTCCATCTAGTGTAATCGAGTGTTCTTCACCGTTTGAATCGAAGTATTTCATTTCCACTACTTTACTTCTTTTTATCATTAAGTATATATCGGGGAATGATAAACACCCCTCTTTCAATAAATCTGTTTCTTGTGAAATTCTTGTCAATTCAGGATTGAAGAATGCCATTGTTCCCATGTCTGCAGTCTTCATTACAAAACATCTGACATCCAAACCTACTTGGTTTGCAGATAGACCTAGTCCACCCATTCTATCCATTGCATCAGCAAGTTTTTTCTCTACTTCCTTTGGGTCTTCTGATGGTTTGCTAAAATCAAATTCTAAAGGTGGCGTTCTTAAGACTCTTGAAGCCTCTTCTATTAATTCATACATAATTTATTTTGCCTTGAAATCGCACATCATACGAGTTGGGTATCCATCGTTTCCTTGTGTATCTCTAATATTTAATTTAAAGTAATATAATGGGGACTCCATTGTCATATCTACTCTTTTTCCTTTTCCACCCATTCCACCATAATGTACAGTCATAGAACCAACTTTTGCAGCTTTCTTCATCAAGGTCTCGGACATTTTATAAGAGTATACTTTACCACCCTTCTTATGAAGAACGTGATAATTGTACCCAATACCCGATTTTAATAGGTGAGTTACAAGTGGATTTGCAGAAACATTTACTTTACCCGAATCTGATTTTACATCATCATTAAAAATTGTGCAAAAACGTACTGGGTCAATTCCAAACATTTTTAAAAGGGTTAAACCGTCTTTATTAGTTATTTTTCCTTTCTGTATTTCAGAAGGGGTTAACTTAGTTCGCACTCCAACATTAAAGAATGTAACTGTACCTGTTGACTTCATTGAAAGGTATGTCGGGGTTCCATCTGAGACAACTGTAATATCGGTTACGGATTTTCCTAAGTCAAATCCCGAACCTTTTGTATTTGTTAGTTCAATTTTACTACCAAATTTTATTGGTCTTGGAGTGTTTGCAGATGCATCTACTGATACACTAAATGATTTAGAATTACTCCAATCATAAAATTTATCACATTGCATAATTGCTTTTAGATGTCCATCAGGAATCTTATCGGTTTCTTCTCCCTTGTACCATCTTTCAATATCACCTGCGAATTTGTCTTCAAAATCCTTTCCTTTATTGTTGATACCTCTTCCACCCATTGAACCATTTCCAAACTTTAACTTAACATTTGTTATTCCTGCTGAAGAAGCGATAGTACCAATATCGGTAAAATCGTCTTTTAATGCACGAACAATATTAATCTTTTTGGGGATGTTCATATCTATGTTGATTGGTGTAGAATGTTTTGATTTTAGATAGTTTAAGAGTTTAATTGCATCTTCTATAGACTCATCAGGCCATTTAGCACATTGGGTTTTAATTTCTTCTTCAGTCTTCGGAAAAAATGAATATGCTTCTCCTATAAAATTTTCATATAAAGGATATGTCAATTTTACATCTAAGTCTACTGTTTTATTTTTATGTTCTGAAAATGATTTCATAGTACTATTTATCCTATTCTGCAAGTCGTGAGAAGTTTTTATACTTCTCAAATCGTAATACATTGTTAAATTTATCATAGAGTGCTTCACCCTTATGACTTATTATAAATGCGTTAGTTCTTTCAGTAAGTGTATTCAATAGTTTTAGGAAGTCGTCTGTTCCTGCAACGTCCAGTGAAGAGTCGAACACTTCGTCCAGTATCAGTAAGTTAGTGTTCACACTGTTCTTCATTCTTGCTATTGCTCTCCATGTAAATAAAAGTGCAAGGTCGATTCTCATCTTTTCACCCTGCGAGAAATTGTCATACTTAAATACATCTCTGAACCGTGACTTGATTGTTTCTTCAAATGATTCATTCAGTTCAAATCCAACATAGAATTCTAATTGTGCAAGATATTTGTTAATCATGTTGTTCATGACTGGAACATATTGTTTGATAATCTTTTGTTTTACACCTTGGTCTCTAAGAAGGGTTCCTGCAATGTCAAAGTAGTGACCTTGGTCTGTTAAAGATTCGCTTTTAGAAAGTAGGATATCCAACTTTTCTTCGTTATCCATTTGTTGTTCTCTAGCATTGGAATTACTTGTACCTTCTTTTTCTAGGTCGTTAATCTCACCTTGAATCTTACCAATGAACTTAACACTAGAGTTAATTTCTGATTGGATTACTCCGATTTGGTTTTGGTGGGACTCGATGGCAGTGGACACTTCATGGATTCTGGCAATGCGTTCCTCAGATTTTCTGATTGTGGAAAGTAACTGTTCGAGTCCATCAACCAACTCATTCTTCTTCTCCGACTTCTTTGCGACATGAGTTTTTTTGTGTTCTTCATCTATACCCTGCTTGCAAGTAGGACAATTATCATTTGATTCATAAAATTCGATTTCCTCTAAAATAGTTGTTTTACGGTTCTCTAATTGTTTATATAAATCTGTTGCTTCTTTGAATCTCTCTTCGACTGTACCTTGGTCGGTAATAGTATTTCTTCTCTTTTCTATGTCGTCTCTTTTAACCTGAGACTTCAATAAGAGTTCATCGATGTTGGATTGAGTCTCGTCTATTGTCAATTCAAACTTTGCAATTTTCTGTTCACGGTTCTCTTGAAGAGCGACCAACTGGTTTGATAAACCTTGGATTCTCTCTTCCATTATATTTATCTCATGCTTAGTGTCACGGACGCTTTCTGCATGACTGGATACTCTTTGTCTTAGTAAATCCTGCATTGTAGAGAAAATACTGATGTCCAATAAGTCCTCAACAAGTTTTCGTCTCTCTACTGCTTTTAACTGCATGAATGGAACGAAGTTTGCACTTCCTAGGATTGCAACTTGAGTGAATGAACGGAAGTTCATCTTAAGAATATGTTTCTCTAACTGTTCTTGATAGTCTCTTACTGTTGCATTCTGATTTAACATATCTCCATCAAGATAGATTTGAAATATGTTTGGTTTTGCACCACGGACAATTTTGTATTCTCTTTTACCAACTGAGAATTCTATCTCTACAAGTAATCCTTTCTCATTAACACTATTAATAAGTAGTTCTTTTTTTAGATTCCTAAATCCACGACCATATAATCCGAAACATAATGCATCAAGTAATGTAGATTTACCTGCACCATTTTCACCAAGTATAAGTGTGGTTTGATGTGAGTTTAACTCTATTTCGGTAAAGTTGTTTCCCGATGAGAGTAAGTTTTTCCAACGTATTTTTTCGAAATTTATCATAAAAAGGAATGTTCGTCCAATGCTTCATTATATAAAGAGGTCATTAAATCATCTAGGGGTTTCTTCTTTCCCTGTATCTCTAGTCCATTGACATACTTGGATAGGATGGTTAGTGTATCTTCTATATCATCGATGTCATCATCATCAAAGAAGTCCATATGTTTGTTGTCATCCACTACTTGTAGATGTAATGGGTTTTGTGCATGAATCTTATCGAGGTAACTATCGAACCAATAAGGGTTGTCTTTGTTGACTACTATCACCTTTACAAATTTACCTGCGACATCTGAATAGTCTGCACTTTGTATTTCTTCAAAGGAAGAACCTGTATCGTCATAGAATGCTTTATGGAACATAGTAAGTGGATTATGTACAGGAAGCAATTCTCGTGTTTCCGTATCAAATATATGGAAGTATTTTTGGTCTCCGAAATCACCCCAAGTGAATTCCATTTGACTTCCTAGGTATCTAATGTTTCCTAGTTCTGACTTATGGTGGAAGTGTCCACTGAGTACTTGTTCGTATCTTTTTAGATAAGTGTAATCTAATCCGTGAGGACAATTGAATCCAGGCTGCATCAATGCACCTTCGATTTCAAAATGACCCCAGCATTGAGTTGCGTTAGAGTTCAATATGAATTCAACGGAATCTGCGTAATTTTCAGGATTAATCCAAGGTACTAATGTAATTGGACATCCATCATACTCTTTAGTAATAGGTTCTCCGATAACATTGATGTTGTTATCACCAAACAAAAGAAGTTCGGGTGAGTTAACATCATTAGTGTTCTTATAATAAGTATCATGATTACCAAGAATCAAATCCATGTGGATGTTTCTCTTTAACATGGGTTCTATGAAGTGTTGTTTGTTTGCTTTTAATGTAGCAAAGTTTACAAACTTCCTTCTATCAAAGTAATCTCCTAAGTGAACAATTTGTTTAATGTTATGTTCATCTAGGTATGGGAAAAATACTTCATCATAGAATCGGCCTTGGTAATTTGACATCTCTACCATATCGGCACGAACTCCACAATGTGTGTCGTTTAGGATTGCAATCTTCAATTTTAAGTTTCTTTTGGTTCAGAGTCAGGAGTCATATTTTCTTCCAACGCTGTTTCTTTTTTGGTTGTGGTTTTTTTCTTACTCTTACGAGGTTCGTAATTGACGTGGTTCATGTTTTCTTTTAACCATTCCACGTTGGTGTTTGTTAATGCAGGGTCATAGTTACCATCGATAGTTTGGAAGGATTCCAATGAAACTGATGATTCCATGATTGATTTTTGTTTGATGAAAACTTGTTTCTTTTCTTTCTGTATTCTTCGTAAGAAAGCATAGTAACAGATTTGAGTAACATATGCGAATGCATTTGATGACTTTTCGATATTGAAGTTTCCAAGATACTGAATGCAGTTTTCGATTGCATCACATATCATTTCATCTCTATAAGTGTAGTTGATGAAGTTGGGTCTTGTAGATAGTCGAGTTGCGATTTTGTAAACGCATTCTCCTATGTACTCTGACATTCTAGGTAAAGTAGTTTCGTTTGCTTTTGCTTCTTTTATTAGTCCAGCATATTCTGCAACTGCAGCCGTAAACTCTTTGTTATTGACGTAGTGTTCGGGTTTCTTCTTTTCTATTTTCATGTACCTATTATACAACGATACTGGGGATTCTGTAAGGGGTTTTCTAAAGTAATTTATTTTTAATTTATTTTTTAAAAACCACTAGACATCTGAGAAATCTATGATAAAATTAATATGTCCCAAGGGGGATATACTATAATAAGGGATGAACACCCATATCTATATCTCTTCCTCTTCCACCAACAACTTCTCTTTCGAAGATTATAATACTAACGCAAATAAGTAAAGTTATACCTATTATATAGTGTTTCATATTAGACCGATTTCTAAGCAGAAATTGATAGTCGCAAATGCAGTCATCATAAATCCAAAGACTACTGCTTGAATAATAGTCGCCCAAACAATCTGTCTCATTGGATGTATTTCTACAATACGTTCCATCCATTGTTCTGAAGGTGAAAGGTTTACGATTTGAAGAAGTTTTTCTTCAGTGGTTTTCATTAATACCCTTTAACGGACATTGAGATAATGAATATTGGTAAAGCGAAAGGAAGAGTCAGCAGTACTAGAAATTCGATAGTGTCGCAAACTTTACATTCAAAGATTGTAACTTCTCTAGCTTTTCGCACCATACTCTTCGCAAAATAAATTGCAGTTGTCATGGTGTTGTTCCTATAAGTTATGATAATAATAAGACATTCATCAAAATGATGATATCGTACGCAGTTATTTAGACAAGATAAAAGTCTAATGAATTATTTTCTTTTCATCAGATGTAACCGACAAAAGATAATCTTCTTCTTCATAGTGTTCCATCTCAAGTTGAGCAAGTTCTTCCTCAGAAACACCGTCCATAATCTCATCTAATTTATCCTTAATGAATTCTCTAGGAGAAGGCATTGAGTTAGTAAGAGGTATGTTTCCATCCTCTACCATACCTAACCACTTTGCAGATGCTTCATCGTAGAACGGAATAAATTGAGTGTTCATGGGACTAGTATGCATTATAGAATCTAATCCTATAGATAGAATTGGGTCGAGTGCAAGTGGAGCGTAAGGTATAAATGTTGCAAGTGTATTCTGTTGTGAGACACGAGTAAGTTGACATACCATGGGTAAGGTTATTTCAATTGTGGTATCGGTATACGAAACCATTCCACAAAGTTCTTGACCTGTTTTTAGTTTTAATACTTCGTAGTTCATTTTAGTTCGAATTGCTTGATGTCATAGTTAAACCCTTCTTCGTTGTATATATTTATACGTTCCTTACAGTGGTTTAGAGTGTAGTTACTACCCCCTATGTCATCGGCAATATCAAACAATCGCATTGAATCTTTGTCTTTACCTTTTCTAAGTCCTCTACCAATAGATTGTAGATTTCTTATTCTTGATTTTGATGGAGATGCAAATATGATATTATCTATCTTCTTGATATTTACTCCAGTTGAGAAAGTTCCGTATGACGCTAGTATGACATTACCGTCACTCTTCTCTACTATCGTTCTTACGTCTTCTCTATCGGTTACATCAGTTCCACCAAATACATAGTGTAACTTATCTCCTAATCTTTTAAACATCTTACCATGTAATACTTCACCATGTTTTTGAACATATTGAAATAGCACAAGTGTGTTTCCTTTTAAATTGTAAACTAAATTGCAAATAAACTCGTTCCTGTTTTCATTCGATACCAAGTAGTCCATTTCCTCTTGGTAGTTTGCGAGTTTCACTTTCTTATGTTTTAGAATAAGAATGTCTATGTTCAGGTTTGCAATTGTTCCTTCTTCCATTAACTCTGCAGTCGTGGTAACTTTCTTAAGAGGCCCGAATAGTCCTTCTAGTTGTAATCTATGAACCTCTGTTCCATCTAGCGTTCCTGTTGTTCCGAAACGTAATGCAGTGTTCTTCATTTTTTCTAGAATACCCTTCAGTACATTTGCTTTAAATAAATGTGCTTCATCACCCACAACCATATCAAACGATTCTAGGGTCGCCTTAGGTGCTTTACTGAACGATTGCCATGTAGTAATGGTTATAGGTGCATCGAATACAGGTTGACCATGGTATATTTTACATATAGGTTCTTTGTATCCATAATCCTCAAAATCCTTACTCATCTGTTCTACCAGTGAAGTTGTCGGAACGATGATTACAGTTTTACAATCGTAGTATCTTGCTAACATATAAATGATAAGAGACTTACCACTTGCAGTAGGTGACAATAATAATTGTCTTCCGTACTTAGTTGCAGTGTGGAATGCATCTAATTGGTAATCTCTAGGTTCAAATGGTAGATTTAAGTCTGCAATGTTGAATTCCTTTGTCTTGTGTTTGTGTCCTAAAACTTCATGGACACCTTCAAACTCATATCCTCTTTCTCTACAGAACTCATCGACATACGGAAGTAGTCCGATATAAATTTTGTGTGTTTTAATAGAGAATAGGTATACCTTACCATCCCACATTCTATTTCTATAAGAAGGCATGAACTTTGCGTTCGGAACCTTAAAGGAAAAGAATTCGAATAACTCCTTCGCAAGTCCATCATCACAATCGACTTTGAGAAATACTTCGTTAACCTTAGAGACGGTTACAGTATCAGACATACGGATGTCCAGTGAACCAACATACTAATGACTTTCTAGTTCCACTTAATATTGGTGTAACTTGATGGTATAAGAATGATGGGAATATAACTACTGAACCTATTGTTTTTGCAGAATGAGATAGTGTTGTTATTGCATCCTGCATATTTACTTGTGGGTTTGTTCCTGTCATTTTATCAAATTGTTTATGAGGTTCTAACCATTGAAAATGTCCACCCTCATAATCATCTTGGTCTGATAACTGAATAGTCATACTTAACTTTCTATGCATTCCATTTCCATAAGGAATCGGCCCTGAATCAGTATGCCATGTATAAAAATCACCCTTCCTTTCAGGTTGTTCACTGTAAATAGTATATTGAGGATTTTCCATGTATTCTATTTTATGATTCCATCTGCATTCGGAATTTGCTAAGTTAACTGCATCGTGTATTTTTGTGGAAAGATGTTCTGGCATATGATTCTGTTCCATCTCAAACCACTTAACCTTAGAACTACGGATACTTAAGTCCTCTACTCCACCTTCTTGTTCTGCATCTTTATCCTTTGTCGACTGACCAACCTCACCTGCACGGAACTCTAGTTTATCTGATGCATGATGTAAATCTTCTATCTCCTTTCTACTAAAGAACTCAGGTGCTTGCCATACATAATTTTCTAATATCATATTAATTTCCTGCCATGAACTTTCTCCAATCAATTGTATTACGAATTGTTTGGTGTCTCCATGTAATGTTTGTTAGACACTCCTTTAGGAAGTCTATAGTTATTTTTAAGTACTCTTGTTTTGCTTTCAGGTTTTGTAAGTCTGCATCTGCATTGAAAACATAGTGTAAATCTGCTTTCATGATTTTTAAATCAAATTGTTCCCAACCTAACGCTTTAAGTTCTTCGGCTGAAAACTTACCATTATACCACATCCACTTATCTCTAAGTAAAGTATCGTACTTCAATTGGTATTGTTTTTGTAGTATCAACTTACTGGAAAGTAAGTCTAAGTATTTTGCGTGGAGTTTGGGTACTTCAAGTGATGCATTATCCAGTTGGATATCATCTATTTCACAATCATTTTTCCACTCAATTTTTAAATCATCTAGGTTCATAACAATATTTATCTCATATTAAAAAAGGTATTCATGGTCTATTATACCATGAAACAGGGACTTTAACTAGATGTTTTTATATCGTAGAAGGTGAAACGGAACTGAACTTCACAAGTTACTGGTTCTGTTTCTGAACCTGAAAGTAATTCTAGACCACCCAAAGATATTGGGAAAGCATCGTAGAATCTAAAATACCGATTCGGAAGGTTTTTATTTGTGTTAGTGACTAGTGTAATCATAGAAGACGTTTTAAGTGCATCTCCCGACTGATTCGCAACACCTAGTGTATGTTTTGTGCTTCCCGTGATACTTCCGTAATCATCAGGATTGTTTATCGGCACAATTGAAGACATCCAATCGTACATCTCTTTATAGTTTTCAAGGTCTTCATCAACGAGGAAGGTCACATTCAGTGTGTCGAACGAGACCTTATCGCCTGGAAAGTATGCATCAACACCAACCCCTGCAGGTTGCACCACCTCAGTAAAAGAAACGCTAGGAATATTGACTCCTTGGACGTAGTATTCTACTGTCGGAACTTTGTCTATTAAAAGACGAAAGTTATTCTTATTCAGAATTGATTTGTTGATATCAACCATCTAGTTTGGCTATCCTCTTACTTGACGAGGTATCAAAGTAGTCATCACCTCGATACTCTCTAGTTGTAGTTTCTTCACAAAGATATCCATCTTTTCTTAACAATGTAATAGTTTTTCTACTTATTACATCTGTAGTTTCTTTACCATTAGGAAAAGTAATTGCTTCCCATGGCCCTTCCATTACATTCACTTGTTTATCGTACATAATTATCTCCGTGTATTACTATTTATGTTACTTTTCAGTTACAAACTCATTAAGTTGTCTAGCAGTTCTAATAACTTCTTCGCCAGTGATTTCTCTTAAAGGTAAAGGTTTTTTATCATTAGGGAATGAATCGTTGTGTGCATAGATAGCATCAACTTCCCTTTGGTAGTTACTGGTCAAAAGACCTTCTGATAGTGATAATAAGTCGGCTCGGATTTCGAACCCTGATTTTGTTGAATTACTCATATTTTACTCCTGTGTGTATGTGTAAGTACTGTATTGTACCTTGTATTTAGTGCGTAAAAACACTTGACTATGGGTTGCATTTTTTGTTATACTATAAGTATGGAAAAACAAACTATAATTTTTGACGTTGATGGGACTATTGCCGATGTAGAGCATAGGAGACATCACGTTACTCAAAGACCTACTGACTGGAAATCATTCAAAGAACAGACTAGATTTGACACTCCTGTACAATGGGTGTGTGATATTGCAAAGAAACACATTGAAGACGGACACGATGTTGCATTCTTCAGTGCAAGAAACGAGTCACAAAGAAGTCTTACTGAAGCTCAAATCGAAGAGTGGATTGGTAAGGGACATCAAGGATTGTTCTTGAGACCCGAAGGTGATTTCAGACCCGATGAAGTATTCAAGTCCGACCTTGCAGATAAATTCGAAGAGTTCGGTGGCAAGATTGACATCGTCTATGACGACAGGAACAAAGTTGTTGCAATGTGGAAAGCAAGAGGAATCAATGTGATTCAAGTTGCTGAGGGTGATTTCTAAAAGACCTTATTCAAGGCAAAAAAAAAGGTCTCGTAAGAGACCTTTTTCAAACTCGAAAGTTTTAATTTACAGAATGTTAGTAACTGCAAATTTTCTGTAGTACTGGTTAGTACCTGCAGATGCAAGTCCGTCAGCTGGTGTAGCACCAACGAAAGGATTTGAAACCATACCATATCTAGTTTTGAAACCGATTTTTGGTTGGAATGTGTTCTCGCCAACAGCACGAACCATTTGTAATGGAACGTATGGGCAATAGAACATACCTGCATCATACGGATTAGTTCCTCTATAACCAACAGTTAAGTAGTCTGAACCTGCATAAGGGTCAACGTATACTTTAACTCTTCCGTTTAGGATACCAGCAAATGTATTGCCAGTGTCATCTACGTTAAGAGATGTTGATAAAGCAGGTGCGTAATCTAATACTCCTGCCATTGAAAGAGCAGATGCTACGTCTGAAGAACATAGAATAAAGTTTCCTTTACCTCTACGAGTATCTTTAGCGATTGCATTTGATTCTCTTTCTATTTGGAACAATAATCCTTTAAATTTCTCAACAGACCATCTTCCGTTAGCATCAACATCTAAGTTGAATGTTCCAGCGGTTGCAGCTGCCTGAGCACCTGTTTTAGCTTGGATGTTGACATTTCTGACAACTTCACGGTTAATTTCTGCAAGAATTTCTGATGAAAGAATATTTGCTAATTCTGATTCTGCATCAAGACCGTGGATTGCTTTAAGGTCTTGTGCTAATTCTAGTGTGTATTCTGCTTTTAATGCTCTTGACTTAGCAGTAACTGTGGCTTTCTCAATAGAGAAACCCATCTGAGCGAAACCGTTAGACGCTTCTACGTCACCGAGTGCTTCTGCGTTAGCAGTAGACATCCCAGCACCTGTATCACTAGCATAAGAACCGTTGAACGGGTCTCCTGTTTGTGCGGCAAGTTTTCCAGCTGCAGTAGGGTTAACGCCGGCAGAGTAATCACTCTGTACTTCGTCAATTCCCATTGCTTCAGATTTAGTTAAACGTGTTCCTGATGGATAATCATTATATCTTGCTTTCATAGCAAAGATTAATCCAGTAGGGCCAGTCATTGGTTGAACTCCACAAATGTCGTACGCAACGAGATTTGGCATAGCACGTCTAACTAGTGAGATCAAAATCGGATCCCAGTTAGAAACGCCTGTTCCAGTAGCATTTAAAGGTGCAGCTTCTTGTAGATTTTGTTCTGCAAGGGCTTTCTCTTGGTTTTCCAAGATTACTGCAGTAACGGCACGTTTGTAGTTGTCTTCGATTTTAGGTAAATCGGAGTGTTCTAGAATCGGCTGCCACTTCTCTTGTAAGTTTTCTGATAAAAACATTTTATTTTTCCTTTAAATTAAACTCTAACCTAATGGTTGAAGTTTTGTTATTGCTGAAGAGTACTTGGCCATTGTTGGGTCTACTTTACTTGAAGTTTCCACTTCAAATTCATTTTCACCATCAACAACTAAGGTCTCAGTAACTACCTTTTCACCTTCTGCAGGGAAGTAGGCACTTTTGATTTCAGCAATCTTCTCTTGGAAGTCTGCTTCGTCTTTGTAATCTACTCCTTCAGCAAGTGAAGATAGTTTTTCTTTTTGCGTATCAGTCAAGTCCGAAGACGCTTCTGACACAACATTTCCTCTCTTAAGTGTATCTAACTCTTCAACGATTGCCATGTTTTGTGACACTTCACCGTCTAGTTTAGCTTCCATCTCTTCGAGACGATTTGCGAGTTCGTCCATGACATCGTACTTATCTTCAGGAACGTCAACATAATGTTCTACGAACAATGTTTTCAAACCTTCGATAAAGTTTTCTGTCATTTCTGACCTCAAACCACGTTCTATTGCAAGTTCGTTTTCTTTCGTCCACTCTTCTGCACAATATGTTAAGTACTTATCAACTGCAACCGTAAGGTCACCTTTAACAGACTCAACTGTAGTTTTTAATTCTTCTTGATATTTAGCATCAAGTTCTTCTTTAACTTCCTGTACTTTTGATTGTACAGCAGCTTTGAAGATAGTTTTTGCTTTTTCAGCATTTTCTTCTGATAAGTCTAATGCTTCTGAGATTGCTGATAGGTCGTCATCTATTTCAATCTCGACTAATGAAGATTCAACATCAGCAGAAACTTCTTCTGCGACTGCATCTTCTTCTATAACTTCTTCAGATACTTCAGACATTGACTCAAGGATTTCTCCTACTTTGTCTTCGTCCATTGATTTCAAAGACTCAACAACTGCTCTTGCAACTTCTGCTTTAGTCAAACTCTCGTCCTCTTCAGATTCAGATATTGTAGACAACACTGATTGAAGTTCTTCCTTAGTCATTTCCTTCATATTGTTGACTATAGCTTTAATTGATTCCATCTTTGAAGGTTTTGCATCTTCTTTGATTTTCTCTTGCTTTTCAGCCTTACCAGCACCTTTCTTCTGAGGGTCACCTTCGTTTGAAGGAACTTTCTTCTCAGCGTCTTTTACTGCTTTAACTGCTTTGTCAACAGGATTGGTTTCAACTGGGACGACTTCCGCTTTACCTGACTCAATTGAGGCAGCATCGGATGAACCTTGTTTGACTGGTTTTTTGTCACCTTTTTCAGCTTTAGCGTCAGGTTGCCCTGCCTCTAGAACTGTTTCTACAGTTTCGTCAACTGTAAGGTTATTTTCTAACTCTGCCATTTTTTTCTCCTGTTTTAATACTTTAATGTATTACTTTATTTTATTTATATGTTATAGACTCTCAACGAACCTTTTCCATAGATTTAACTTAGTTTCTTCTAACTTATTTAGTCTTGCAGATTTAAGTGTTCTTTGGAAGTCTTCTGCTTGGTGAGCAGTCAACACTCCATTTTCACCCATAATCCACTCAACACCTTCCATTATTCCTTCGACAAACGCCTCAGGAGCAGATGGGTCTGCAACGATATCGCCTGCAGTTGCAAGTTGAAAATCGTCTTTAACATATTGTGCATTTCCCTTTTGTTCTAAAGAACCAAGTCCTCTAGAAGATACTCCGAGTTTTGCACCATCATTAATGAGTGCTTTCACAATCTCACCATTTGGAGTACTTAAAACCTTTGCCTTACCAATATAGTTTTTACCTTCTAAGGTTAAACTTTGGATAAGATGCGATACTTTATCTAAATTAATAGTTGGCCCTTCAGGGTGTCCCAATTCGCCAAATGCACGAGACTTTTCAACAAACTCTTTGTTGTAACGGTCTACTTCCTTCTCCATAATCGCTTTTGGATAGACTCTGCCGTTTCTGTTTTTAATGTCTGCCTGCATAAAGACACCTTCTATGAAGTAGTCTTTTTTGCCATCTTTTGATTCCGTTATGATGGGCGCAATCGAATCGTTAAACTCTGCTATTAATTTCATTTACTATTTCCTCTATTGTTACATCAAATTCTTCACCCATGTTCGTCATAATCTTTTTGATGTCTTTAAATTCTTTCTCTGCACTCTTTAGGTCTTTATAAGGACTAGTCCCTGTAAAGTTTTGACCATTTACAAATGCGTGTACTTTACCTTTACTCATCGCAAAAATGATGTCAACATTTTTACCACCAATTTTTACCATATCAGTCTTGAGTTCTTTATGTCCTGAAGGAAGTTTAAACTTCGCTTCTTGCAACTCTTGTACCATAGTAGTAAAACTTTTCATGTTAGCCTTCTTCTTCTGTCTGAGTATCCATCCAATTAGTTTGACTTTCTACTCTTTTAAAGTCTACTGATTGTGCAGCTTTTTCTTTAATACCTTGATGTATTAGGTCTTTTGCACCCTGCAATTCACCCTTTTCAATTGTATCAACTATTTCTTTTGCTATTTCACTCATTTATTATCTCCAATTTCGTTCGAATCATAAAATCCGTCATTATCACCACTATCACCATCAGACTTTTCGTCTTCGATTTGTCCATCAATTAACTTGATGTCCTCTTCAGTTTGTCTTAGGATATACTTTCTGACATACTCTTTACTGAAGTATTGTCCTACATATTCCTGAGCAGTTTGTAGTGCATCTAGTCTCTCTTTAAAAATCTCTTGTTCTTTTAATTCTGTAAAGTGGTTATCGGCAGTGAAATCATATTGAACAAAGTCTCTAAACTTGTCAAATTCTTCACCACTTACTACCTCTTTAAGAATTAACTGAGTTCTTAAAAGGTCTGTAAATACTCTAGCAAACTTCTTCTGAAGTCTGTTAGTGAACTTATTAAACTTAAGTTCGTCTCTAGAAATTTCTGACGACCGACCCATATTGAATCCGTTTTCAGCTTCCATTCTAGAAGCAGGAACATTTAATGACTGATATAACTTCTTCTTGAAGTATTCTACATCGTCAATTTCTGCAAGGTTTTGTCCACCTGGCAAGGTTGTAATTTCTGTTCCTCTACCACCTTCTCTTCTTGGTAACCAAAAATCTTCCAACATACTCATATGTTTTCTATCATCTTTGATTTCACCTGTATCTGCGTTGTAAACAAGTTTATTTCTATACTTATTCATAACATCGGCAAGATACTGTTCTGCCTTTGCCTTAGGAAGATTACCTACATCTATGTAAAATATTCTTCTTTCAGGAGCCCTAGATAATCTATAGATTACTAGTGCATCTTCCATCATTGATAACTGATTTGCAGTCTTCAATGCTTTGTGCAAATATCCTATAACTGCATTTTTGTTAAAATCTAACAATCCTGAAGTTGTATAACATACTGCCTCAGGTGCAATTCTTACTGTTGTACCTTCATTAGTACCAGTTTTGTCGAATCCTTTATCGTTGAAAACATAAAACTCTTCAACTTTAGTTATAACATCGACACCTTCTTTAGCGTCTTTTGTAGTCTCAACATTCCTAACCTTCTTAATCTTAAGAGGGTCAACCTGTCTGATGTCTACAAGACCTTGTTTAGTCCTTTTGCCATCAACAACCTTATGGAAGTATATCCTTCCATCAACGTACCATTTTCGGAAAATTTCATGAGAGTTCTGATTGAACTTCATCATTGATAAGATTGCGTAAAACTCGTCTTGCATCTTGTTCTTGATGCCGTCAGAGAGTTTCACATCTCTGAGGTCGAGCGTTACTATCCTATCGGCACTATCCGAAGTGATACACTCATTAACTATATCTTCAATAGCTGCATCGCACTCAGGTACTAGAGAGGTTTCTCGGTATCGTCTAATGAGTTCGACCTCATTTTTGATACCACCTTCCATATCGACATAGGCACCATAAGCGCCTCCTGCGATGTAACCTGCATTTTGTGAGACAACGGGAGTTCCGTCATCATCAACTTGAGGTACAAACGACTTAGCGTTCTTAACCGAAGCAGCTCTTAACTCGTCTTTTTTACGAGTAATTTCAAATCCAAATATATCCATAATGTTATTTATACCACCTAAACATAGTGATATTCACCGTACTAATGTGTACTTAAATGACTCTTTCCCAGTGAGAATACGCAAATGTCACTTCAAATTCTTCTAAAGCATCAGCGTTCTCGTAACTTAATTCGATTGAACCTATTTCTTTAGGGAAAATGTTGAAAAATTCGTATCTCGCAAGGACTGAGTCGTCTTTACCTAGTTGTTCGACAAATGCTCTACTTAATAAGTAGTCTGTTGTCGCCATTCCTGTAGAAGTCCCGTGACCCTGTATTTCTGACTGCCACGATTCTAGTGCAGTTCTTGAAGAGAATTCATTATCATTGATAATTGTGACACTCCAATCTGCATAACTTCTATCACCTGCAAGTTTTAATGTTTGTCCTTTGAAAGGGACTAAAACTTCACCTAATGTAGCAGCTGGTATAGAAGATGCTTTTGCCAAGAACTCAATCTTGTTACCTGCACGAGGTAGAAAGACTCTGAATCTATTTGCCCTTGGGCCACCACCTATTAATTGTGCCTTAAATTGGTCTATTGTTGACATTTATATTACTCCTGTTAAACTGCTGAATAGATTTCTTCGAACTGAACACCACTTCGAGCAGCGACAAAGTTCAATGTTATATAGTTAATAGAACGAGCAGGTTTTACAAAGATAGAACATACAAATTCGTTCCTATCCATGACTGAATCAGTGTTGTTTGTTTCATCACAAACTACTGAGAAGTCTATTAAACCCCTTCTATTTTTTACGTCTCTTAGGAAAGGTTCGATTGCAGCCCTAAACTGAGCACGTGTGAATGCATCATTGTATTCAAATAGTTGTGCTTGAGCAGCGGTTGATATTGCTTTCTCTAATACGATAAACAATCTTCTTACATTGATTCTATCAAATGCAGAAGGTGTTGTTAATGCTGTTTTGTCTCCAAATAAGACTGTTCCTTGGCCTGGGAAGGTTGTTATTGGGTTAACTCTTGCACGATACAAGTCATCTCTAGATGCTTGTTTCGGGTTATATGCAACCTTAGTTATTCCTAGATACTGACCTCTTGAGAATCCTGCAGGACTTACCCATGCATCTCTTTGAAGGTCACTTCTTGCCATAATTCCAGCAGTGTGTCCGTTTGCAGGTATCCAACAGTACTTGTCGTTAAATCTGTCGTACTGATAAATCCATGTTGAATCTAATACTGCGAATGAACTTGAAGTTGCAGTGTTACAATCTGCAAGAACATTAGTTGTTTGAGTTGACTCTGAACTAACACCTACTACTGAAGTACGTCTTGGACTTGCGATAACCATGCAGTCTTTTCTTGCTTCTGCAAGTAAAATACCTTGGTTGACTAATGAAGTCCAGTTTGCAAGTGTATCTACTTCTGTTCCTGTACCATCGTCTGCCCTTGTAGAACCGACTAATAGGAATGAAATGTCTATTGAGTTTGCATCACCAAAATGATTTGACCATGCACCATGTTTTTGACCTACTGTACCTAGTCTTCCGTCTGCACCAAACTGTAATGATGAATTTTCAGGAGAAGTTGGTCTTCCAAATGCAACTGATATTGAAGCAGCAACTGTTGTTGTACTATTAACCAGTGCGTGAGTTGTTGTTGAATGTCCTGACCAATAAACGTAGTTTGATTTTGATGCAATGACATCTTTGTAGTAGTTAGAAGCACCTTGTGCATCTTTACCATCTGAAGCACATGACATAAAACCATGTGTTTCTAGAACAGTGTGTGTTTTACCACTGAATACTCCGTCTTCGTCTATGACTACAACGTGAATTTCGTCATCTGAACCACCACCTGCAGTTGCAGAATGTGATTTAGACGGTGCTTTTGCAAATAATGAGTGGTGTTCCCAATATCTGTCTATGTTAGTAGAGTTTGCGACTGCTTGAACTAGACCTGTTCCCGTAGGTTGACCTAATGCTTCAATCGTAATTGTTGTTGATGTTGGTAATGTTAATACTCTATATTCTGTTGTGTGACCAGTAAATCTAATTACGTCTCTTACAACGAATACGTTACTTGCAGTAACCGATATTGTTGTTTGACCTATTGCTTCAGCTGCATTGGTAGTAGTCACTGCATCATTGAAATATGCATTTGAAGATGCACAAGTTGATACTTTTAGTGAATTACCCTTAACACCTGCAAATTTAGATATAAATTTACCTACGGTTCCTGCTGAACCACCACTTTTAAATGTTTGTGTGTAATCGTCTCCACCCTTAAGTAGTGTTACATTAGAAGACCCACCATTGTTAGCATTTGCTAAACCTGTTGAGTTAACTCTAACGACTCTTAATGATGAACCGTACTTTAAAAATGATTCTGCTGAATAGAAGTCTTCTGAACCAGCGTCTGTATTAACGGGTGAACCGAACGTGTCTACTAAACCCTTTGAATCTGAAACTGTTATTACTTCATCAACAGGGCCCCATTGAAATGAACCAGCGAATGCACCCGTAGTCGTTGAAACTGCTGGTACAACATTCGTTAAGTCAATCTCGTTGACCTGTACGCCTGGTGATACTTGAAATGCCATACTTTTCTCCTGTTAATGTAAAAAGTTGTTGTTTACTGTTTTATTTATAACAATACTAATGTTAACAACCTTTTTACATTCTCTTTGTTAAATTCTTTATGTTCCTTTGACATACCACCTATCACCCTCATTATCAACAAAAGATGTTGCTTCGGGGGTTGCACTTGGGTCTCCGAAGATACCTGCAGGCAATAAGTCATTCTCTATTAATTTTTGTTGTTCTGAATACAAAAGGTCTTTGATTTGATGATTGGTTAGATGGTGAAAGTATTCAGTTGTTACGAACCAACTAAACAACACACAATTCATTACCAAGTCATCGTGATAACCTTTTGCAGCTTCGAACGACATACCTTTATTTATGAATGTCATAAGTTCAGTAATCGTATTTCTATCTACCAGTGTTAACCTGTTTTCTTCTAACAGTTCCTTTAGAGTAGAACATCCGATTCTCTTAATCTTTTTGTTCATTGTCACACCAATATCATCTACTTTGGTTTGACCTTGGACGAATACGTTTCCGTATTCTATATCAAAATGCAATTGGGTTGCTACCATCCCACCTTCTGCATTATTCTCAATTATCACCAATGCTTCATTGTATGACCTTGCATACTTATTTATAATATCAGGAAATAGCATAGGTGATATCATACTATTTCTATACACTGCAACCTGTTTAAAAGGAGTAGTGGTTATATCAAAAACCGTAAATGTCGAGTAATCCATCCCTCTACCCTTCGCAACATCTACTGTTATTATATAGGTGTGGTCGGTCTTGGGTCTTTCGTACATAGAGAAGTCTTCCTTCCACCATTCCGAATCTATCGACCTCATACCTAATAGACAATTGGAACTAATAAGTGTATTACCTGTTCCTAAGAAACTGTTACCATACTCCTGTTCAAACTGAGTTTCGGATGTGTTTGCAATGGTTTGTCTTTTCCATTCTTCATCTCTGCCTGGCACATCATACCAGTTAATTGTAAATGATTTGTACTCAGATTGTCCTTGAACAGCACTTTCATACAGTTTATAGAACATATTACCAACACCGTTTGCAGTAGAAGTAATAATAACCTTGGTATCTTTACCCGATGTTACCACGGGATATGTTGCAGTATAGAACTCTTCTGCATTCTCTACGAAAGCAAACTCATCTAAGTATAGTAAGTTAATTGAGAGACCACGAATCGAACTTGACGATGTCGCAGCTGCAACTAGTTTACTATCATTTGCAAATTCTATCGAACCTTTGTTAAGAATCTTAACTCCTGGCTGTAAGAAGAAGGGAACTGACTCCAACATAGTAACTATACGAGAAATCATCTCTCGTGCGATTGCACCCTTGTTGGCGAGGATTGCTACAGTGACTTCGGGATGGAATAATAGATACCATATTAGATATGCACATGATGTAATTGACTTACCCGACTGTCTTGATGCAAGAACCACGTTGAATCTATTTGAATCATAGTGTTTTATGAGTTCATCTTGATATCCACGGAGTTTAAACTTGACCATACCTTCGTCAAGTGAGATGACCTGACAATAGTTTTCAATGAAGTGTACGGGATTTTTGGAACACTTGAGGTATTCACCCAACTCTTCTTCTGTATACTGGTGTTCTATCCCAGCTTTCTTGATGAGGGTATTACCTAAGTATCCTTCGTTCTTCGCATCAGTCATTACTTATATTCTTCTCTTTGTTCAGGAAATTCACTTAAGAATCTTCTTATTTTATGTTCATTATCATCTACTTCTAAGAGACTTTGTAATAATTCTCTTAACGCCAATAGGTTGTTCATATGAACATCACGTTTAATCTCAGCGATTACTTCATCAACAAGATTAAACATTACTCTTTGTTTTTCTTAAGATACTTCTGCAAGTCTGAAGTGGAACCCACATACAAATGATTGTGTTGGGTCTTCACATTACCGTCTTGATTTTCTAATTCTTTCATTTTCTTTTGTAGGTCTAGGAGTTTCTCAGCAGTATCGCCAACCGTCTTAATTAACTGTCCTGCGACCTCGTAAGCACGTGGGTGTTCGGTTTCCTTACATAGGTCAAGGATTCCATCAATCGCATCCTGACCCCTCTCTACGAGGTTGTAGAGGGTCTCTCGACCATACTTGTAGTCGTTTTCAACTGACTCAGCACGTTGAAGTGCAGGTAGTTTAACGACCTTCGTTTCTTTGGTTATTTCTGTAGAGATATCTAGGATATCATCCAATTTAGAATCTATATTTTTTGCCATAATTAACTCGCATCTTCAGTCTGATTGTCTGCAAAAGTTGAACCAGTACCGTCATCATAAAAATTTACCGTTTCTGCAACTACGAAAGTGTCTTCAGGGTCTACTGAACCCACGAACTTAAGTGTTGTTTTATTTGCAAGTGTGATTGCACTACTAAGTGTTATACTTAATTTATTAGATGCAATGGCACTTACCGTTGGATTAGTTGTTAATCCTGTATCGAACACTTCATCTCCGACACTTATAGAACTATTTATCACACTTGCAAATACCACATTGGTAGATGAACTTTGTGCATTTGCAATCTCTCCGAATGCAGGTTCATAGTGTTTGACCTCTTTAACAAGACCTGAAGTCGATACTTCGTTTGTTGTGAACCCTTTAGTGACACTAGGATTGATATATGTTCTTTCAATAACATTCTTAATAATTTTACCAGTGTAAACTGGGCCAAAGAAGTATATTTTCATAGAAAATTCTAGAGTATGTTCTATTACTCGTCTTTCTGTAAACTCACCTTCGTAAGTGTCTTCCATTGATACACTAGTAAGTGTAATAGGAACGTCTCGAACTTCACTCATCTCATCAATCATTTTCATGGAAACGGTGTATTCGGGTTGGAAATATGGTAGTATCTGTTCTACTATTTGTAGTCCATCGTTTGCTTGTTTAGCAAGAACTGATAAAGTGAAATTTATAGTGTATGGTGCAGGTGCATATTGAAATCCTCTATTAGATTTATCTGCATCTAGTCCACCTTTTTCTTCTCTAATTAACTTGTTTTGTTGTCGAGCTGGGTCATATTCAAATCCAGTAATCTCAAATGCCATTCTAGGTAAACTGATTGCACTTCTATTACCATCACTCAGATTTGCTTCTTCATTTAGTCTTGATAACCACTTCTGTTTTGGGCCATAAGATATTGGAACTATCTGTTGTGCAAGAACTGTTCCGTCTGCTTTAGTTTTTTTGATTGTAACATTATTGAATAGTGTTCCAAAAATAGACACACTTCTCTTAATAGTTTCATGATAAAAATGAGTCCCGAACATTATGTAACCTCACCGAATGGATTTGTTTCACTAAAGTCTAGATAACCATCTGCTTTAGTTTCAAAGTCTAAGTTGTCTGCGTTTCCATCATTTGCCATAGTCATGACATCCACAATACTTCCAATAGTGTGAGATGCACTTCCATCTGCACCGACAATAACATCTCCGACAAGTAGTGTCTTCGTATTATCTCTGATTCTTAAGTTTCTAGTTACTGGATTCCAAGAGATAACTTCTCCCACTACAACACTACTTAGTGTAATATTTTCATTGTTCACATAGTTTCCTGAACCACCTGATGCCATTGTTAGGTCGATGTAGTATGCTTGTTCGTCTTCTATTAAGTCAATATTTGAAATGTTAGTATCGAAGTCTTCTCCACTGTATTCGAACAATTCACATTGTAATTTAAATACAAATAGTTTTCCGACTTGATAGAATGGGTTCTCATGTTCTACGAATTTGATTTCAAACATTGAACCACTCATAGGGAAGTGTATTAAATCCCCTTCGTTGGGTCTTAAAGATGTTGCAAGGTTTGAGTCTAAGGAAATGAATCTTTCCCACGACCTTAAAGAAACTACGAATGTTGCAGTGTCACGAACTGAGACACCAAACTTAGACATTAAGTCTCCTTCTCCTTCGAATCCTTCTACATTCTCAATATACATCTCTACCGAGTATGCATCACCAAACCTAGATTGAACATCTTCGTTTAGTATAGTGTCTTCTTCTACTACCTCTCTAGGTAGATAGAAACACTCATGTCCATACATTCTTAACGACTCAACAACTAAATCCTCATAAAGGTGCTGTTCAGTGTTTACTGCATGATTGAAAAATACATTAGTTGGCATTTATTACCCCATCATGTCCATGACTGGCATTTCGTAGTTCAGTCTAGACTCTTCTTCTAATTTTGTTATATCCTCGTTTGCTTCGGTCATCATTCTTTCTGAATCAAGTGTAACTCCGCCAGGCAAAGCAATTCCACCGAACTTAGAAAGGTTTTGTCCCCATTGGTACTTAACTTTTGCAGTCGCATATTTCTTTAACCACATATCATTATAGACATCAGTCATATCATTAGGGTCAATCTTTCTGTAACATTCAATGACAATCCACTCATTTGCACTCAATTTTGATGCATTGTAGTCTATGTAAAGTCTGTTAGAATGCATATTGTAACGTATTGGTATCTGACCAACTAACATTTGATTGAGTAGTGCAAGGTGTGATTGAACCTGAGAGTAATACATAACACTTGTAGATGTCAAATCCCACAAGTCATTCAACCTAAGTTGATACTGTAGGTCAAACATATTCGATTGTGTTCCACTTGAGAAAGGGAATAGGTTAATAACTGCAAGAACGTGTTCAGGTAGTGTAAGGTAATTTTGACCTTCTCCGAAAGTTTGACCTGAGATTACTTGAGTTCCAGTAGTTGCAGCTGCGTGTGACTCGTTTGTTTTAAACGAATCTATTTCTGCTTGAGTAATTTGGTGTTTTAGATAAGTTTTTATTGAACCATCGTAATGAAACTCTTGAAAATACTGAAGTGCTTCATCGACTCTATCGTCCATTTGGTCGTCATCTATATTGATTTCGACAACAGGAGCGCCTAAAGCTCTCTTGATGTATTCTTTAAATGTTGCTTTTGAGTTTGGTGCGGCCATAATAGTTTTCCAATAGTAATAATGTACTATTACTATTTATACCATTTGGGAACCTATTCTTGGAAGAAGGTCTTGGATTGGAGTCTATCGATTTTCTCGTCTATCCTATCAATAGTATCAATCATTCTTTGGAAGTCTTTTTCTATTTGGTCTCTTGTGACATAATCCTTCGCAACCTCTTCTCTTGTTCGGTTGATTAGGATTGCGAGTCGTGACTGTTCTGTCATGATATTACGAATCATCCAAGCCACAGGCGTTAAGATAAATGTAAGAAGAACATTCCAAATTATGTGAGCATCGATTACTATTTCCATACTACTATTTAGAAGTTCTAGTTACTTAAAAGTGATTGGATTACCCTTATTATCTAAATCAAACACAAATTCATCTCTGCAATAATTCTCTGTTTCTCCTGTTCTTGCTTCAGGAGTTAGGTATTCCATATTTGTATTGAATGATATACTGTATCTTTCTTTGTCGGTAGGATTAGGTTCTACCATATGCATTGCACCACTTGGGAAAAGCACAAGTTCTCCAGTCCTAGGTTCAAACGGAAATGATGTATTAGTTCTCTGACTATTAGGGAAATCTGCTACGACCTTCTCATGTGTGTCTATCATCGTCAAACGTCCTTCATCTCCGTCTGCGTGGATATACAATACCCCCGAATACCAACAACCATTATGTAAATGTGGTGCATTCCAAGCACCCTTATTATTGATATTTGCCCATGAATTAGATATTGTTAACTTTGCTTTTGATGGGTCTAGACCATGAAAAGGAAGAACCTCTTCATTAAATGCAGTTATAATTCTGTTTATACACTTCTGAAATATTGGGTTAATTTCCACTGCATCATTTGATTGCCAACCAGTGTATTGATTTGATAGTTGTCTACCTATTGGGTCTCTCCGTCTCATAGCGTCCATCTCATCCCTCAACATACCCATGTATTCTTTGGTCACACCTTGATTTGCATCCAAGGATTCATGTGTTATATCTCTATGAAATAGATATGTCGGAAATAATAATCTAACTGCCATCTTCGTTCTCCTTGAACATCTCTTCGTATTCAGGTTTCATTTTACCCGTTTCGGGGTCAAACGGACATCCATCTAAATCTTCTCTGAAGTCTTTATGTTTAGGAGTCCAAACTCTACCTCTTTTATAAGGCCCTGCTCTATTGAGTTCATCTGCATAACCTGTACGAGATAACTCTGCCATTGTTTTGTAACCTTCGGGATGTTCTGTACTGTATTCTGATAGGTTAGTTATGTAAGACTTGTGGTCTTTAACAGAATATGTTGCAACCCATTCCTCTCTTTGGAAAGGTATGATTTGACAAATAGGTGTTCCTTCTGTTATAACAAAGGATTTATCTGTTTTTGGATATAAAATTATTTGTGAGTTATCTTTGTTTACTGAGAATTTATCAGTATCAATAATACCCTGCCATGTTGCAAAGTAATCATTCTGAAACAAGAAAGGGTCTAGGTAGAAACATGAGTATCCTTTAGGGGTTGTTATGTTCCAAGGATTAGACATTTTAAATGCATCTTTCATTGGAGTATCCATTGTCCCATGAGGTCTGAATGCATCGTGAAACTGAACTGTAGGATGTGTTTGAGATGCATAAGTCTCCATTTCATCAGTAACAGTATCTTCTGTATGCCAGTAATTAGAATCACCATCTTCAGCAGTAATACCATTTCTTACATATAAATCTCTGTTTGCAAGAATAATATATCCCGATGATAACCAATCTTGCATTGCAGGACACGAACGGATTGTCTTATTAATAGTTCCGTTTACAACTTCTGCAACCTTTGCCTTTTTCCACCAATCGGGTTGGATAGATTTTGCAAGAACAGGTTTAAAGTTCTTTAGTGTTTCTTTATCGTATGTATGAAAGTCTATCGTTGGCATGATAATTTTCTCCCTCTTCTTCAAGTCTCACTTCATCACCACGAATTACTAGAGACCTTCTATCCATATATCTTGCTGATGGTTCGGGTGCATCTGCACCGTGTGGTATTCTACCATCAAACATAATTAATCTGTTTGGTTTAAATTCTATTTCACCTATTTGATGATTTTTAATATGTTCATCTCTACCATCTAAACCTTGTTGAGGTGCATCATATAATCTTAACTTTCCACCCCAAGACTTATTCCAAAACCTGTTTGGGTAATACAAGAATGATAAGTTCCACTCATCTTCCTTTCGACAATCTTCATGGGTAGTTCCCTGTAGACCTACAGTCTGAGAATTCAAACCTGCGTATTGAAATCTTACCCACTTAAAACCAAATTCAGTTTGTAATCGTCTATCTAGATATCTTGTAAACCATGTTGTAGATTCGTCTACATCTGAATCCACTTTATAATCGTTTCTAAAAAAGGTTGCACCCCAAAAACTATGATGGGGTAATCCTGTAGATGAACCACTTCCAACTTGATTGGTTTTACTCCAAATATTTTTTTCAGAGATTTGTTCATCATAAAAATGATGAAGGGGTTGTGCTAACCAATCGTCCAATACATAAACTTTTGTTAATGGTAGTTCCTGTATCTTAAATGGTTCGTTTAGATAAACGATTTCCATAATTACCTTGCTTGGTGGTCGGGAAGTCTAGTTGGTTGAGGAATATGTTGTTGATACTCTTGTAGGTCTTTTAAAGAATCCTCACGAGTTGCTTGAACTTCTCCACAAACTTGGTCAAGTACAGAATAAACTGCATCACCATATTCCATTACACGTCTTGCATTAGAACGATGTGGGTGATTAGACCCCTCTCTTCCTGCAAAGGTAACTTCTCCTAGATTGGTAAATCCATGCATATCAACACATTCTTGCAAGTAGTTATCTGTCATCTCATTGAGTTTAGACATAACTTGATTGTTTAAACTAGTACCCATTGGTGGTTCTGAGTTTTCAATGTATTGTTCACACATATCTTTTTCAGCATCACTTAGTTCTGTTTTTTCTTGCATATCAAAGTTAACTTCATTGTTCCACGACATGATTTTAATTTCAATATCATCATATACTAGAACATCATAGTCAAAACCTAGTTCAGGCGAGTCTACATTTTTGAACTCGTATTCAAGTCCGTTTGGTTTTCTAACAAAGAGGTTGTTTTCTTCAGTAAATATTAGTGCGTTCTTCATAATTATTTTCCTATAATCTTTCTATTATACCTTATTTTGGTTCATTTTCATAGAGGTTTTTGTATTTGGTATATACCTCAAGGTTATTTATAGAGGTAGAATCCATCCCATCTATCCATGGCCCACCCCTAGTGTAGTGTACTCCAGTGTAATCCCACTTCTCTTCAGGGTTATCATAACCCTCAACAAAGATGTATTTCTGAGGTATTTCTGATATTGCATCCGTCCACTCAAATTGGTGTAACTGTTTACCAGTCCAAGTGTTCACAACTTCAGGTGTTAGTTTTTTACAATCTTCATGACTGTTATTAAAGAACATCATTGAAGACCACAATTTACATGGGTAATCTATATTGATTTCTCCATCAAACTTAGACTCATCATGTTCATAATGTGGATACTTAATACACGCAATCGCATCTTCAGGATTCAAATAATAGAACATTGTTAGTAAATTTTTAGTAAAGATAAAGTCGTTATCTACAAACAAACTGAATCCTTCGTAGTTCTCTAAATGAGGAATAAGGAATCTACTGTATGTAAACTCAGTACTTTGGTTTGCATACTCTCTATTATAGTCGGGAAGTTTGGAAATGTCAAGGTATTTGATTACTGGTTCGTATTTAACATACTCTCTGAATTCACCTCTTGAGTGTGCATCTTTAATAGTTTTTCTGATGGAGTGTTCACACACCTTTTCTAGGTCGTTCATTTTACTATCATAACCTATGTATATTGTCAATGGCTTGCCCGCAGAAAGTTTAGTAATTTTTTCATTGAAATCAAACACTTGTGTTCTGAATCCTAGTTCTGCTAAATCGGTTTGCCATTCTATTACACCTCTAGTGTAAAGGAATGAGATATTGATATGTTTGTTTTGTTTCTCTAACTTACCCTTCCAGTATTCTAGTGTTTCTTCGAATGTTGATGAAGGTAAGTGTTCTAATTGACCAGTCTTATCCCATATCATAAGTTCCATATTGTCATCTTCGATTTCTTCGAAAATACAAGAACGAACTGAGCCTGGATGAATTGTAAATTGGATTTTGTCTTCGTATGGATTATTTGTGAAACCTTGAATTGGCGCCCAAAGTCCTTCTTTCATAATACTCTGAGTTAACCAGTGTGCTTTTGCAGAATGATAATAACATGAACCTATACTTTCTAAACACATTTTATCTTCTTTTTGTGAAGGTCTTACTCCATTAACAGAATCTAGTATGTTTACCTCTACTCCATCCTTCTTAAATCCAAATCCAGCATGATTTCCTTCCATAACTAAAGAAGAAGAACCATGAGGAAAGAATCTATGATAATCAATAGCTTTATTTCTTAGACCATTGAATCCAACAAACTTTTTGTTTTTTCTATCTTGAAGTGTTTCACCCCATTTGAATATCTTTAATGGTGGGAGAACATTATCGTACATCCACTTCATTATTTCTATCGTTTCGAGACCAGCTGATTCTGCATTACCGATATTTATTGAACCTAAGTGATATGATAATTCTTCAGATTCTTTGGTAGTTAGAGTGTTTTTTGCCTCTTCTAAAGAGGTGATTTTGATTAGTGACATAATATATTTTCCATGACAATATTTAGGTGTAAAAAAAGGACTCCTGAGAGTCCTTCTTTTTGTTTAGTCGTTTAACTAGATACTGGTGTTCCTGGCCATTGTTGAGATAGTGAATTATCCCATCTAATAACAGGTGTTCGACCTTGTCTAGCATATGTGAACGGAGACCTGTTCTGATAAGTGAACGGAGTCTGACCTTGTCGGGCGTAAGTTCCTGGCTGTCTGTTCTGATAAGTCGTAGGTGTTTGACCTTGTCTAGCATAAGTAGTCGGGTTTTGATTCTGATATGTAGTAGGTGTCTGACCTTGTCTTGCATAGGTAAACGGTGTTCTATGTTGATAAGTGAACGGTGTTTGACCCTGTCTAGCATATGTACCTGGCTGTCTGTTCTGATAAGTCGTAGGTGTCTGACCTTGTCTAGCGTAAGTTCCTGGCTGTCTATTTTGATATGTACTAGGCGTTTGACCTTGTCTAGCATATGTTGCAGGTTGTTGTGCCTGACGAGCATATGTAAATGGTGACCTATTACTATATGTAAATGGAGTCTGACCTTGTCTTGCATAGGAACTAGGCTGTCTATTTTGATATGTAGTAGGCGTTTGACCTTGTCTAGCATATGTAAACGGTGACCTATTACTATATGTAAATGGAGTCTGACCTTGTCTAGCATATGTAGTAGGTGTATTAGCTTGTCTAGCATATGTAAACGGTGACCTATTACTATATGTAAATGGTGTTCGACCTTGTGTTGCATATGTGAAAGGCGTTCTATGTTGATAAGTGAACGGTGACCTTGCAGGTGCTTGATAAGTAAATGGTGTCTGACCCTGTCTAGCATATGTAAACGGTGACCTTGCACTATATGTGAACGGTGTCCTTGCAGGTGCTTGATAAGTAAACGGTGACCTAGCATTATAAGTGTACGGTTGTCTTGCGTTTCCTATAAACGGTTGTTGTGCGTTAGCAGGATACGTTGCAGGGAACGATACCTGATAAGTGAACGGTGAACGACCTTGAAACGTAAACGGACTCTGTACATTAAAAGTATATGGACTTTGTACGTTAAACGTAAACGGACTCTGTACATTAAAAGTATACGGTTGCTGTATATTAAATGTAAATGGACTTTGTGAATTACCTTGTGGCATTAGTACTTCATCCCTCCGCCGTTATGAACCAACACACCATCTGTAAAGTAAGTATGTGTATGTTCGATGTCGCTTAAATGGTACACTGTAGCAGTTCCTTTGTCTGTTACCGACTTGACTGTTACTTCTTCTTGTCCTATAGTAAACACTTTATCTCCTTCTGTCAATTCACCAGTTAGTTCAATATCACCCCAATCCATGCCACCTGCTATTTCAGCATCATAACATTCTTGGTTTGTAAATTTCCAACCTGAATCAGTATGTATTGGATGTCCACCTGTTACACCTAACATCGTACCGTTAGATAATTCAACATCATAAACTTTGATACCTTCTCTAGGAACCATAAGTTGCATGACATTCTGTGGCATTAACTTCATGTGTGAGAAGTCGAAAGTCATTACACTATCTCCAACTGCAACATCTTCAATACTAGTGTAAGTATTATCACCCATCCAAATTTGTGTTCCAGCAATAAAGCAACCACCACCACCTTGGAACGGACTGAATCCAAATGGATATGTAGAAGGTTGTCTTCCTTGTCCAATACTAGGTGAACGTGCGTTTCCTATACTAGGTGAACGACCTTGTCCAATACTAGGTGAACGTGCTTGTCCAATACTAGGTGAACGTGCGCTTCCGATAAACGGTTGTTGTCCATTCGCAGGATACGTTGCAGGGAACGAAACTTGGTATGTAAATGGTGAACGACCTTGGAAAGTAAATGGAGTTTGTCCATTCGCAATGTAAGGTTGTTGTGCATTTGCAGGATATGTAAAAGGTTGTCTCGCATTCGCAATATACGGTTGTCTTGCACTCGCAATGTACGGATACGGTTGTTGTGCGTTAGCAGGATATGTAAACGGTTGTTGAGCAGACCTAATATGAGGTTGTCTCGCATTTGCAATATACGGATAAGGTTGTCTTGCATTAGCAATATACGGTTGTTGTGCATTTGCAATATACGGATATGTAGTCGGTGTATTAGCAATATACGGATACGGTTGTTGAGCATTCGCAATATACGGTTGTTGAGCAGATGCAATATATGGATACGCATTCTGTCTATTAGCAATATAAGGGTTTTGAGCACTCGCTATATATGGGTACGGTTGTTGTGCATTAGCAATATACGGTTGTCTTGCATTCGCAATATATGGATAAGACGCTTGGGTATTAGCAATATACGGATACGCATTCTGTCTATTAGCAATATATGGAGTCTGACTAGCCGCAATATATGGGTACGGATTCTGTTTATTAGCAATGTATGGAGTCTGACTAGCCGCAATATATGGATACGGTTGTTGTGCGTTTGCTATACTAGGTTGTTGTCCAGCTGCAATATACGGATACGCATTCTGTCTATTAGCAGTATATGGTTGTCCACCATTAGCAATATACGGATAAGGATTCTGTTTATTTGCGATATATGGAGTCTGACTAGCCGCAATATATGGGTACGGTTGTTGTGCGTTAGCAATATACGGTTGCTGAGCAGCTGCAATATACGGATATGGTGCTTGGACGTTAGTCTGACCCGATGCATTATTCCACCCTGTAGGTGTCTTAACATAAATTTGGTCTGCAGCTTTCCATGTACCTGAGGCAGTTTTAACCCAACCACCTTGGGTTGAATTCCACCCTGTAGGGGTTTTTACTTTTTGTGAACCTGTTGCCATCTATACTGCCTTATTGAAAGAGTAAATTATTATCAAGGTATTTATACTCCTAAATTAAGAGTATAATACCCACAAATCACCAACTGCACCGTCTCCGCCACCAGGCGCAGAAGTACTTTGGTAAATATTTCTAGCAAATCCACCCGAATTAGAGGCGTTACTTGTTGTTAGTGTTCCAGCTGATATGTTAGAACCACTTGCATATTTTGTATTCAGTGAAGTCTGTAATCCATCAACATTTGCAATTGTATGATTATGTGAATCATCTGCAATAGTTGCTGTAATTGATATGTTTGCACTTCCATTAAAACTTGCAGAACCCGATACGTCTCCAGCAAGAGCAATTGTTCTTGCAGTTGCGAGAGTAGTTGCTGTAGCAGCGTTACCAGTTGATGAACCTGAACTACCTGAAGTATTTCCTGTTACGTTACCAGTTAAGTTACCAATAAAAGTTCCTGCAACCATTGATTCTGAACCAACAGACCATTTATCTTCTGATTCATCCCATATGAAGGATTTAGTTGCACTTCCACCTCTTAATACTGAGAAACCAGTATCTTCTGAAGGTGTTCCTGAAGTGAAATCTGAGTTAAGAACGATAATGTTATCTGCAAGGTTAATTGTTTCTGAGTTAACTGTAGTAGTTGTTCCCGAAACAGTCAAGTTACCTGTAACTGTCAATGCATCTGCAACGGTAACAATACCTGTTCCGTTTGCACTTAGTGTTAAGTTAGTGTTTGCAGTTCTTGATTCGATTGCATCTACGTCAATTGGGTTTGAGAATGCAATTGCATTTCCGTCTGAAGATGAGATTGCCTTCCCAGCAGTAACCTGCATTGGGCCTTTAATTTCAACTTGTCCAGTACCAGTTGGACTTAACTCTATATCACCTGAACCACTTGTTGATACTGCGACATTTTGGTTAGTGTCTGCAGAAATTGTGATAGTACCTGAGTTATCTTCAACAACTTTTTGACCATTAACATATAATGAACCTGGCCCGATATAGACATCTTTCCATGCTTTTGAACTAGAACCTAGGTCATAAGTGTCATCTGCAGTTGGTACAATGTTACCAGTAACGTCTGAGTTACCTGTTAATGTTACACCTGCGAACGAAGGTTTGTCTGAAGTTGCAACTGCCTGTCCGATTGAGACTGCTGTTCCTGAAACTCCAACACCTGTTCCTGCAGTCATTGTTGTTATGTTTGCACTACCATCAAAAGAAACACCTTGAATTGTTCTTGCAGTTGTAAGTGCAGTCGCTGTATCAGCATTTCCTGTTGTGTTTTGGTTAAGTGTTCCGACTGTAAAGTCTACTGTTCCATCAGCATCTTGGTATGCAACTGTAATTCCACTTTCTGTATTAGAAGTGAACATTGCACCGACTGTATCTTGTACAACTTCGGATAGGTCAATGTTTGCAGACCCGTCAAAAGCGACACCGTGAATAGTCTTCGTAGCTGCAAGTTTAGTTGCAGTAGCGGCATTTCCTGTAGTATCAACTGAACCAGCAGTGTTAACACCTGGCAAGTTAATATTTGCAGAACCGTCAAAAGAGACTCCACCGATTGTTCTTGCACTTGTTAAAGTAGCTGCAGAACCAGTTGTGTTTTGGTTAAGTGTTCCGACTGTAAAGTCTAGCGTGTTATCAGCGTCATCGTAAGCAACTGTAATACCACTTTCGGTATTAGATGTTACCATTGTACCAACTACATCTGCAACTCTTTCAGTTGTATGATAAAGGTTACTTGAACCCTCTGTAATTTCGTCTGTATTATCTTTTGTTAAGATACTTGAATCTACATATGCTTTAACTGATTGTTGTGAAGGAACCTTAGTGGCACTATTTGAAGTCATGTTATCTTCATCGACTAATGCGTTTGTAATCCTTGCATCTGCTCTTGCATCTGTATAGTATAAGTTCGTGCCTTCTGTTAAATCAGCAGTATCAGATGAACTCTCATCTAATAGTTTCTTCCATGCACCAGCATGAGCAAAATAACCTGCACCTGTTCCATGAACATGAGCAAACATACCATGGTATGTACTTGCACTAGGTAAGTCACCTTCTGATGAATACATATTGGCGAATAATACTTTGTTACCACCCATATCAAGGTCTGAACCATCGATACTTGCTCTAACTACAGTCATGTCAACTGCGATGTCATCTGCGTTTACAGTAATACCTGTACCAGCACCAATGTTTAATGTTGCATCTCCTGAAGTTGCAGTACCAGTTAAACCAGCACCAGCGTTAACTCCAGTGATATCACCTTGTTGTCCATTAATTGTAAGTGTTCCAGCAGAGTCATTGTATGTTAATGATACACCTGTTCCTGCTGTTAATAAAGTATTTGCAATATGGTCATCAATTACCTCTATAGCAGTAGTTCCTAATGCACCTGCGACCAAGTCACCTGATGAATCTACTACTTCTACACCACCAACGGATAAACCGTTTTTTACGTTAAAATTCTTTTCCCCTGCCATTAGATTGTGCCTCCGTCAATAGCCGCATTGGCGATTGTTTTTAATGCACTAGCGTCTGCCAAGTGCGTGTCAACCCTTGAGGTTGAAAAGTAAAGAGAACTTGAACCTTCTGCAAGGTCATCCGTGTCTAAAGTTGACAAGGCGGCAGCTGCCAACTTACCCGAACTATCGATTACATCTGTAGTCCCTACTTTAAGTCCGTATTCTATAACGAATTTGTTTTGAGTTGCCATTTGTTTATTATCCTATGGTGTGGTTTGATTGTTATGTAATTATTTAGTTATTATGTCTCTTACCAAACGGGGTTTGGGAACAAAAAAACGATTTATTTTAACTTTTAAGCGTCTTGTGATTCTTGATAAGCCGTTTTAATTGCTGATGTCCATACTGCAGTACAAATTGCCTGAACTCTTGCATCTTCACCCGATATATCCGTATCACCCCAAGTATCACCTGTCTTGGTGCTTGGTACTAAAATATGCCTGTGAAAAGTACGAGTTAGTTCTTTACTATCTTCTTTGATAACAGTTGCCGTTCTTATCTGAACGGTTCCGTTTTCAAGAGTTTCAATCTTGTCTGCTATTGTTTCTTTTGTTAATGCCATTTTATTTTTCTCCGTGTCTAGAATCCACTAGACATAATTATTGTTAAGCTGTTTGATAGGTAAAACCAAATGAAAAGTACGAATTAGCGGGAACTGCACCACCATTATATTTCCATATGATGGCCGTAGTTGCACTATTAGCAACGTGAACCATCATTCCTGCACCTGATTGTCCAGTCTCTTGACCAAAACCAAAACCTTGAAGACCACCTGTTGAACCTGCACTAAAAGGCAAGCTGACAGTATAATATGTTGGTATTGTTCCTGACGTTTGGACATAGACAGATGTAATTGTAACAGTAACCATTCTGCCAACTTTTGTATATGTTCCAATATTTGTACTCGTGACACCTGTCACACTACCCCCACCCCCTACAGCATAAACAGGAGTAAAAGTGCCTTCTTCGTAATCGTCTAATTGATTAGCTGCTGCTGTATCTGTTCCAAAACAAATACCAACAGTAGCTCTGGGTATAGTCATAGCAACTGTATCAGTACCACTAATATGTGAACCAACTTCAAATTTATTTGCACTTCCGTTGTATCTTAAAAACCCACCTGCTCTAGCATCAGAATCAAAATCTTCACAAAGTCTAAGCAATGTGCTTGTACCATCTTGTGTATCGTTTGAGATAATGACTTCTGGTTGGGATGCATGAATATGGAGAATACTTGCTGGGTCTGGACGACCTATACCAACTTTGCCAGTGTTTAATACTGTTAAGAACCCTGCTTCTTCGACTTGAAATCTAGCACCCGAGGCTGAAGCTGTTCCTGAAGGTATACCAATAGTGAAAGGGTAGTAATTTAATCCAGCTCTTCCACCATCTTGAACATAAAAAACTTCATTACTAGATGCATCTGTTGTTTTAAACGCAAGTCCCGTACCACCACCAGAGCCTTTGATTTCTAGTTTAGCATCTGAGTCTGTAACTCCAATGCCGACTTGAGCAGAGTTGTTTACATGAATAACATTTGTATCATCGGGTGATTGGATAATTGTGTTTGAACCACTTGCAGTAATTCCGTCTGCACCACTCGACATATCTGTAAATGATAATGTACCACTTCCGTTTGTTTTAATTACTTGTCCATTTGTTCCATCACTGGTTGGAAAGGTTATGGAATTACCTGTAAGACCATTTGTTGCAGTTATTGTTGTTGCAGTTAAATCACCAACAAGTAAATCTGCAAGAGCATAATTATCTCCTGAGAGATTAACTGTAGTTGTGGGTTCTACTTCTAACCCGTCAAATAACTTCCAAGTAGAATCAGAAGCGTCTCTGAAAAAACCAGTGTATTCTGATACACCACTTTCACCACTTAAACCGTCATTATAGTTTCCATAGAAACCAATGTCAAGTAAATCTGCAGTTGTGTTTCCACTTGCAAGTTCCATCATTGAATCCACAACACTACTTGTTGTAGAATCGATTATTGTTTGTGTACCTTGAACGGTTAAATTCCCAGCAATAGTAAGATTTCCATCTACCTCAGTATGGGTTGCCGATTTAATACCTAGGTCTGCGAAAAATTTTGATTGAGTTGCCATATATCTATTTATACTCTAGAGAGGTTGTAGTAAAAAAAAAGGGACTCCGAAGAATCCCTTTTTATCATGGTTTATTGAAGATTAAGCATCA
>Ga0308008_1000139_pt1 | contig 36069 bp, 62 predicted proteins | sample Neamet125_FD_203140 | JGI IMG/M metagenome (GOLD analysis project Ga0308008, IMG submission 203140) | Marine microbial communities from water near the shore, Antarctic Ocean - #125 | ecosystem: Environmental > Aquatic > Marine > Unclassified | place: Southern Ocean | collected 2014-07-24
GTTGCCCTTGGTATAAAAAGTGATGGGTAAGAACATCAATACTGGAGCAGATACCGATGAGTGGGGGTGCGCTATAGCATGGATGCCAACCTTGATGATTAACACGGCAAATGAGTCTCGTAAGGGAGTAGCCGCTATTGAGTCATTTCGCAACGAGACTGTAAAAGAATCAGAACTAACTCGGCAAGTTTTAGCGACTCCCTTCAATTCTAGGATGAAAGTTATAAATGAATAAAAAAGAAATTATTGACCAGACCGCTCATTTTTCTAGTAACTTACTTTTCACCGTAAGCACACTAGGATTAGGATTTCATTTATGCCTACTTTGGGCGATCACTCGTGAATATTACCAGCACAAATCTGATGCCCTTTCATTTACAGAGAACATTTCAGCCTTAAATTTCTTTAATTTGGATTTAAAGTGGAGTTATGGTGGAGTTTTTGCTGGATTACTAATTAGTGCGTGTGTATGGTGGTATATAATAGGTAAGGTAATAGGACAAGACCAGATTTAATTAATATGCTCTTAGAGAGCGTTCTCGGATACTTAGGATTGATTCTATGGTATTTTTAAGCAAAACTTAACTAAAATGGGTATAAATATGGAAACAGATCTGTTGATATTGCTAGCAAGTCAGGTGCTAGTCGCGGCAGCGGTGTTTGGCGGCATTCGGGCAGATTTGAAAAATATGCATGAGAAGATAAAAGGCATTGATGGGGACGTAACAAACGCACATCAGAGAATCGATAAAATTTTATTAAAATAGGAGAAGGTTATGCTGGGAAGAATTAAAGAATTTATTAGTGCCAGGCTAAGTGAAGCATCAACACTACGGGCCATAACTTTACTAGCTGGTCTTGCAGGTTACACACTTAGTCCAGAACATGGAGAGTTAATTGCCACCCTGGTTGTCTTTGGCTTGGGATTATTTGGTATTATGCCAGACAAGAAGAAGACAGAAGGTGAATTGCTAGTAGAAGAAGAAGCTGTAAAGAAAGTAAAACTAGCAGAGGCAGAGGAATATGTAAGGATCAATAAGGAAACATGAATGGAGTTTAGACTTCAGCGAATCTGGATTGGGGACCAAGGGGCATTTGGTGTCTTATCAAAAAATAACGAGCCACCATTTGCCGTTACTTTAGAACGCACATTTGGGGATGGCTCTGGCGGTCATTCTGAGGTCGTTATACCCTTTGGCTCCCATAAATGCGTGAGGTCAATATTCAACAAAGGTAACTATCCTAGCTATGAGATACTTCTTCCTGAAACTGAGCATACTTTAGTTAAATTTCATAAAGGTAATACTGAGGACCATAGTATGGGATGTATCCTGGTTGGGGAGAGCTTTAGTATGTTTAAGGACATAGCTGGTATTGGAAGTAGCCATGTTGGGTTTACTGAATTTATGCATCATGCAAATGGTGTAGATGAGTTCCAATTGCTGGTCTGTTAAATGATTCAAGCTGCTATCGTATTAGTTGTTGTCGCTTTAATCTCTGGTGCTGGTTTTATAACCGGGAAGAAATGGGAGCGATCAGTTTGGCAGCCAGCTTATTCTACATTAGCTACTCAGATGGCCAAGTTGCAGTCGGACCTGAATCTAGCCAATAAAGAACGAGAACGACAGGTAGAAATAACTCTGGCTGAGATCACTGTTTACGGAGATTTAATTGATGGGCAAGCAAAATCTATGGAGCGAGAAGTCAATGTTAGGGTTGAAAACTATCTTAATATGCTTGCTGTTGACGGGGTGCGCTACAGCTCCTCAAATCCAGCTTCAGACGGTAATTCCACAAACACTTCCCTCGCCTCCAGAGTACTTAGTATCAGACACGATGAAGTCAAACTCGCTAGATCGTTGGGAGCTATTGAAAGAGGAATCGTTCAACTTCTCAGAGAACGAGACCACGCAGTAAACCGCAATATACTAAGCAAGCAGTACCTTACCGAGGTTGAGTCTAAACTTTAGCTTCCCTCTTCTTGCGGCACGTAGCAAGCATCCTGACTCTTTTACGCTGGGCGCAATTGCGCTGGTCTTCTTTAATCTTGTCGAACTTTTTCTGGTCCTCAATCAAGCAAGTTAAAAGCTGGAGGCAGCTTGGTAACGCAGGTATATCTTCCCACTTGCCGTCTTTCCGGGAGATCGAGGCCTTGCCGCCCTTACTGTAAGTCATCTCGGTTAAGCAAATATTCATTAATTTGTCGTCCTAAGAATGCAGCGGTGTGGTCGTTGCATATGAAAAAATCCCCTTCTTTAGTCTCTAAAGGAAGGTCGCTGGAATGTTTCTTGGTGTGGCTAACTCCCGGTCTTGAAATATGCACTAATGTCCCATGCTCTCGCAGCCAGTCACCTTCGTTAGGAAATCTTATGTCAGATATAACTAGCCCGGCATAATCCTCATGCTTGGCCCATTCGTACTCATGCATAGCCAATCGGAGCCACAGAGAATCAGAAATAGCCCTGCCCCATTCCGTTCCCAGGCTCTGCATTAACTGTCTAGGAGTTTTTCCACCGAACCTCTCCAATGGAATTTCTTTCTCACTATCATTACAATTAATATCTATAGCTTTAAGCATCTTTTTAATAGGAGAGGCCAAGGAATACTGCTTGAAGCCATGATGGTCCACTAGCATTTTGGCCGCTGAATCTTTGCCACATCTAGCTGGTCCAGTCAATCCTATCAGCTTGAACATTTTCTCTCCTCATCACGGTTTCTGGATGGAAGTGGATGCCAGGCTATTACCCCTCTCCGATGGTTGGCCCAATCTCCCAATATGCAAATACCCCCGTCTGTGAGCAATAAAACCTTCGCGCTCTGGTTGGGAGGCAAGCTATCGTATATCCAGTAGGTTTTATTCATTATATTGCCTAACTTCGCTATGGATCAGGCATAAAGGGTGGCTAATTTTTTTGAAAGCTATTTTATAAATGACATCACCATTCTTGAACTTATCTTTAATAATCCCTTCGCCGTATAATTCATGAGTAACCAGAGTACCTACATCTAAATCCATATTTATCCTTTGATTTTTAATATAAGACCACTAACAAAATGACACAAAAGATCAAGATAGCCCACGGGAGCTTATTACTCTTATCTTCACTTTTGAAATGATACCCAGTTGATTCTTTAAAGCTGCGTGAGAATTTCAATGCTTTCAGCTTTTCAATCTCTACCTTTCCTTGATCCATCGTCATCTCCTTATGGGTGTGATTTTATGCTGTACTCCATTACACAGCATCTCTCCCCCCACTTATTGTAAACTCTTTTGCGGGTCTTGGAAAAAACATATCCGTCATTAGATAAATCATGCACACGAGAAGCAAGCCTCATGATTCCTAATTCGCTCCACGCATCATAGCTTGTGATTACCTCGTTGTCTCTCAGGAACTTTATCACTCTCTGGCACTGCTTGTTCATCTTTTGTCTCCTTAAAGATTACATCCCAATTTTCATCAAAGGTTTTTTTATCAACAGGCCGTGGAACTGACCCTTTACCTCCATCACCCAATTTCTTTCAAACGATTCTTGGCATGATCTATCACAAGGAAAGGGTCGATATTATCCCAATGACAGCGCTTCTTAGCCGCCTTTAAATAATTCTGGAGCAGCTCCTTCCGGGTAAGTGTTTGTCGTTCAGCGAAGGTCCCAAGACCATTAATGAACTCTCTCTCTCGCTGGGTGTCGAAGTGAAAATTAATCTTCATTGTCATAATGTTCTCCTAAAGGTTAAAAAAAGGTGAGGGAATCAGGCTATGCGATAAAATGCACTTCCCTCTGCTGTGGGGGAACTAAAACGGGATATCTGTTTCATTAAATCCGCCAGCTTTATTTACGCTAGGCTTTGGCTCTTGCTTCGCAGATATAACGTATCCAATAAACGTATCTCCTTTAGCTGTTTTTTTATACCAGCAAGCAAGCCGCATTGGCTTACCATCCTCGTTTAAATGCTCACCAGTAAAATCTGGCTTATTATCTTCAGGCTGCTTAAAGTTATTATTAAAAGCATTCCCGCTGTTTTCACGTAGTTCATATACCATTACTTTTCTCCTTTGTTGTTAAAATTAAATACGGGTTTTCGTTTATACCGTGGTGGCTCTTTATCGGTTGCCACATAATCCAAAAACTCTTTTGCCTTTGGGATGTACCAGTCAATAAATTCTGGGCTGTATTGCACAATCTCCGTATGAAACTGGTCTGGAGTCCATACAACGAAGTGCGCGGATTGCGTACCACTACATAACATTTGAATCTGCATTTGCACCCAGTACCTATCTGGGATGGTTGGGTAAATTTTTTGGGTGAACGGACATTTTATCTCAACGGGTATGCCATCTAAGAATGCATCTGCTGATGCACCTAGCGGCACATCTGGATGAACAATGAGTTTGTTTCCATTCTCACATATTTCTCCCATATATTTTTGAAATTGCAAAAGGGCATCTTCCTCATGACGAAGTCCATAATCCGTCATTTCATTACCCTCAAATGGCTTGGCCCGGAAAGTCTTTTCTTTCCACAACTTCTGCCTTTCATATACTGCGGACCATGCTTGAGAAGCAGTTATGATGTTGTGCCTCCTGTTATCTTTAAGATGCTCTGAGGTCATTAGCAAAATCCCTTAACTCTGTTTGTAAATTATCTGGCAGCTCAAAATAGGCTTGTTTTAAAACTCCGTGCTGATGCGCCTCGTTGAGAACTTCTTTGGCAGTCTCAAGTTCTTTTTTGTTGGGTGGTTTCGGCTTAGTAGCATCTTGCTGCTTAACCGCGTTACCAACCTCTTCGGCGCTGGCTACTGAAGCATCTATACCTATGCCTAGTATCCCAAGACACCTTCCCACAGCAGAAGTCTCTGCATTTTCCAGCGCTGATGTCTTATTGATAAATGAACTGCCGTCTTTTTCAGAGGCATGACCAGTTGCCAGTATATTGCCGTTGTTAATAGCCGCTGCCTTGATAGTATGTATTCCATCAACAGATGACAGTAGCTCTGTAACAATCGAACCTTCAGGATAAATCTCACGGAAATAAGCAATACGCTCATTAACCATGACATAAGATTTTCCTTTAATATCTACTGTTTTTAATTCTTTCATTTACTTCTCCTTTGCATTTTTGTAAAAATAATCTCTCATTTTTTTAAAGTCGAACCTTTCCCATCTTTTGGCGTGTTGAACAAAGGAGTCGGCGTAATCACACACTCTCGCATTGTCGTACACCTCACCTTCTGGTTCTTCTTCATCTTTTGACAGATCAACCGCTTCTATTTTGCCCACACCAGGATCAGGCCAATATATGCCGCCGTAATGCAGCACGATATATTCACAATCGTATGGGCTAGTGCATTGGTCGATTAAATCAAATAATTCGGGCTTAGTCGGATAACTAAATATACCCACCAGTTCTTTATTTTTAATGAGTCTAACCAAGGCTGTACTCATTATGAGCCTCTGGGAACACCAGCAAAAGCCTCTACCGGGTCAGCGTTTCTTTCTTCTTCGTCAAGTCTTTCTTGCTCTGCTTGATCTAAACCATCTTTTACTTCTTCCAAGACCGCTATGATGTCTTCTATACCCTCATTTTTCAGAAGTACAGGAGCAATAATGTCGAAGATATCCCAAGCATCCTTATGGCTGGGTTCTAGTCCTTTTTTAGCTAGACCAAAAAGACCTTTAACGGCTTCCTTTCTGTCGTAATCTTCTGACCACTTTTCTTCAGCTCGCCAGGTCTTAAAAAACTCATTCCATTCCGGGCTAAATTGTTGAGTATCGTAAGGATTAGGAAAGGGCGAATCCTGTGTGCCGAACAACCTAATAGCTGTTAAATGTGCCTGTAATACTGTCTGGTTACTCATTATTTATCTCCCAATAATTTAGCGTAAAAAGCATCTTGAGCTGCGTGCCATTGTTCTTGTTCTTGTTGTGCTTGTAATTGGTAGGCTTGATCTTGGTCTTGGAGTGTTTTGTCGAAATTTCGGTCGATCTCTTCCAGGACAGTCTCTAATAAACTTTGCTCTATATGATCTGGGTATATGTTCATCATTCCTCCGTTAATTAATACTACAAGACCAATAATACTCTCTTGATTTGCTCAATGCAAGTTTATCTGAGTGTTTATATAAATAAGTGTACATTTGTTTTTAATTCGTTTAGTATCTTCATAACAACAGACGTATGAATTTAATAATGTCAGGATATTTTTTATAATTAAGGAAAAAAAATGGAAAAAGTTAAATTTAGCAAAGCGCAGGCTCTCGAATTTTTTGGACCTCGTAATGTTGACCTCGCTAAATGCCTGGGTGTTACGCCGCAAGCAGTAGGAAGGTATGGAGAGTACGTTCCTGAACTTCAGGCATATAAACTTAGAGATATGTTGCAAGAGCGCTTGGTTGAGATAGCGCTGCAAGAAGCAATTTTGAGAAAATTAAAACCTTCCGCCGAAATTCAATAAATATAAGGCTCCCCCATGAAAATAAAGAACTGGAATAAATTTCAGCATTTTAAAGATAGGAAACCTCTATGGATTAAACTTTATCGTGATCTTTTAAATGATATGAGTTGGCACAAACTAGATGGTGATACCTCTAAAACTTTAATTGGTTTATGGTTACTCGCTTCCGAGGATAAGAGTGGCGAGTTGCCGCCTATTGATATAATTGCTTTCCGTCTGCGGATAGCAGAGGATAAGTTAGAACAACAACTTACCAAGTTAGATGACTTCTTGGAACAAATTGATATCAATCTGATATCACCTGGATATACACCTGATGCCCTAGAGAAGAGAAGAGACAGAGAAGAGACAGAGAAGAATACGGTCGATAAAAAAGCATCGACCCACGCTATTAATTTTTCTAAGTTCTGGAGTCTCTATCCAAAAAAGACTGGCAAGCAAAAATGCTTATCACTGTGGACCAAGAAAAAGCCTCCAATTGAAATCGTTCTGAAAGCTGTTGCTTGGCAACAAAGGTCAGATCAGTGGAAAAAAGGCTTTATACCAAACCCTAGCACTTGGTTGAATGAAGGAAGGTGGGAAGACGAGCCTTTAGAGGCCGCTGGTGGACATAAAGACACCTACAGCATCAAAGTACCTTCAGGAGAAAAGATAATCGACTGGAGATCCTCTGAGGAAGGCACAAGCGCAAAAGGGAAGGAGCTTAATATCTTCCCTAACCCTGGAGAAGGATTTAAAGAGTTTCGTAAAAGAGTGTTACAAGGAGAATTAAATGGATGAGCCAATCAGAAGAGCGTGGTTTGACTGTTTTACAAAGTCATGCAATAAGCAGGGAATTATCTACAAGAGTTTTAATAATAAACCTCCCAAATCATGGTGTCTAGAGTGCTATAACGATCAGGGATTATCTGAGTCACTGAAGTTTTGTCACGATAATAATTTAACGAGTTTGGAGAGCCAAAAGGCATTTTGCCGAAAAGGCTGGGCTATTAAAAGGATATAAAAATGGAAGATCAAGTGAGTAATCTAGAGGTAAACCGCGAGAGTGTTAAGTCTGTCGAGAAAAAAGAGGTAGATGATGCGTGGGATGATTATCTGAAAAACGAGAATAAGTTGGCTGAAAAAGCTGAAAAAGCTGAAAAGGAAAAAGAATAATGGCTAGGAAAATAATTACTGGCTACCCGGAAACCATTCCCCAACTAAGGAAGCGGTATAGCGCAAATCGTAAACTGATTGAGCAGGGCCGGGCGGATGAGATTAAGTCTGCGCCCAGCTACTCGTACAAGTCAATTTCTGGAGAACCTTATGAAAAGACTAAAATATAATAATACGATCACAGTAGTTGATAATATCCGCTTCCATTCCAAAAAGGAGTCAAAGCGTTACCTGGAGTTAAAGTTACTGGAGCGCTGTGGTGAGATTACGGACCTGGTGCTTCAGCCTAAGTATGAGCTAAAGTGTGGCCCTAAATTAGAAAAAGTCTGCTCATATTCGGCAGACTTCTCCTATATTGAAAATGGCTTGTTGATAGTAGAGGATGTTAAATCAGTTGCAACAAAAACCCCGGTCTATCGGTTGAAGAAAAAACTTATGCGTGTTTTAAATAATATAGATATAAAAGAAGTCTAAATTAACTCGCCTTTAATAATTTTCCATATTATAAAAAAAGTTCCAACCACATAGCAGCTCAATAATCCTAGTGTCTGCCAATTTTCTATTATGATTATGTTCATTTGCATTCTCCTAATTTGACTGGCCTACTAACCTGTACACCAGTTGACATCTGAGATTATATTTTTTCTACTCAATCGCCTAACCTGGGCTATTACAGTTTTATTGTCATAGTTAGTGATAGAGTAGCCAAGTGTTGAATCTACTTCTGTGTGAAAAAACTCATCGTTAATCTTAACTTTGTATCTAGGGTTGCCGTTGAAGCTACGGTAGAGTTTCTTAACTACTTCTAGACGGCCTTTTACTAAATCAGTTTTGTTCATTTTCATTCTCCTAGCCCCGAAGGGCGGTTAATTTATATAACTTCAATTTCTTTTCTAGGGCGCAAAAACTCTGCTTTCTCTTCTTTTGTTTTAGTGTTCCATCTTACTTTTTCTGCTTTTATTACTGCTTTAGTAACATTACATTCTGCTTTAAATAACTGTGCTTCGGCTTTCTCGATAGCTTCTCTTGCTTTCTTAACATTTTCTTCTGCTTTTACAATCTTTTCTTCTGCCTTTGTTATTCTTGCTTCTTTATTTGTTGTTGTCATTTGCATTCTCCAAGCCCCGAAGGGCGGTTGGTTTATTTATGAATCAAATTATAATTAAATGTTCTTTAATCCAATCTTTAGATATTCCGCTATCTGATATCTTTTTTTCTATCTGTTTTTTAAGTAACAACTTTTTTTCTTTCTGTTCTTTAGTGGCTGTGGCTTTTTTAAATTCTTTCATTTTGTAGTCTCCAGTTAGGTTTTAGTTCTGTTTCCTTTCCCATCACAGTCATTATATAAGTAAACGTAGGTTTAGTCAAGCACTATCGAAGGTATATTGCAAGTATTTATATGTGATACAATTAGGCATGGACAAAAAGATATTTAGACTGGTTCACAGCGAGGCTAAGATTGGCGCTATAGCTTGTATCAACTCCCCAGATTACGATGGATATGTGGTCACTATACAAGAGCCTACTCGGAATTTAGAGCAAAATAGTAAGCTCCACGCATTGCTAAATGACATCAGTAAACAACAGACGTTTCAGGAAAGTAAGTTATCTAGTGATGACTGGAAGAGATTATTGATTGATGCTTTCTGCCGGGTTCGCCAAGCAGAAGGGAACCCACTCACTAACTCTGGGAAGGTAGTGCCGTCACTTGATGGCTCCGGGATCGTTCAGTTAGGAATGCAGAGTAGAAACTTTAAGAAGGCTGATGCAAGTGAGTTCATAGAATATCTTATTGCATGGGGTGTAGACCAAGGGGTTAAATTTTCAGACTATGAGTAAGCCTACAAAATTAGAGCGAAAGTACTGGGATAACTTGATAGAGGGCGTGGGGGGTTGTATAGTGTGCCGCAATCTTGGCCTTGATAGTAACTATAACCTTGCCAATACTTACGTGTCCATACATCACATTGATGGCAGAACTAAGAAGGGGTGTCATGGCCCAAAAAAAATTCTTCCCCTTTGTTTTTCACATCACCAGGGGCCAGATGGAATACACCCATACAAAGCTAGGTGGATTGAAAAATACGGCACACAGGAAGAACTACAGGAACAGTGCGAGAAAATTCTGAACGGCGAATAGTTGCGGTAACTATATAATAGTACTACTATAGTCGTGTGTTATACGACTTGGATCTCCTCTGAAGTTACTTACTCTAGATATCGAGACGGCCCCGAATAAAGGATTAGTTTGGGGTTTATGGATGCAGAATATTTCACTTTCGCAGCTTTTAGAGAGCGGATATATTTTATGCTGGGCTGCTAAATGGACTGACAAGAAGGGAGTGTACAGCCGCAGTAAGGGCGATAAGGACTTCCTTAGTTGTCTTCATGCTTTACTATGTGACTGCGATGCGGTGATCCACTACAATGGCACTAAATTTGATATGCCTTGGATTAACAGTGAGTTCCTATTAGCCGGGCTTCCGCCTCCATCTCCCTACAAAAATATTGACCTTTTGCGGACCGTGAGGTCTCAATTCCGTTTCCCAAGTAATAAGCTGGACTACGTTGCCACTGCTCTGGGTATCGGCCATAAGAATAAAAATATGTCGATGGATGACTGGAAAGGAGCGATGAATGACGATCCTAAGTCATGGGCTAAGATGATTCGCTATAACAAAAATGACGTAAAATTAACTGCTGAGCTTTATTTTGAATTGCTTCCGTGGATTAAGGGCCATCCCAATAGCAGCTTATACCGTCAATTTGATGGCAGAGATGGCGGAATGGGTTGTCCTAAATGTGACTCTAAAGACATCATCGCTCGTGGTAACATAAAGACTGACGGCGCTGTCTATAAGAGATACTCGTGTAAATCGTGCAACAGTTGGTTTCGTGGTAAAGTTAATATTAGTCTGCAGTACAAATATCATAAGAACACAGCGATATGAAAGAGATCACAAGGTTCATGCTAGGGTTAATACTGCTAATGGCATTTCTATTGGCTGTATCGCCCAGGGCTGACTCGCACCACAATTCTAATCCTAGTTACCCGGACACGCTAATCGATCGGGGATATAATAAAAAGAATTGTCTTAACATGACATCTAAGGTTACTGGTAAACAGGCTGAGTGGTTGGGCCATGTGGTTGGATGCTTGGTAGAAGATAAGAAAGGTTATGTGTTGATTGAAGAGTTCAAGGTCATGTTCCTTTCCTGGGAGGATGGGAAAGAGCTGCGAGAACTGGCCAAGAAGTATACGCTGCCTGACCCAAAGTCTAGATCGTTAGATATATAAGGATAAGTAATGATAGGAATACCGGCAAGTCTAATTACTATGTGTGTACTGGTTCTAGCAATTGGTATGGTGGGCATTGCAATTAGTGGTATTCTTTGGGTATTGACTCAAATAGCTGCTGAGTCTAGGGACCAGTAAGCCGTTAATGAGAAAGTGTAGGACCTGTAGATTAGAAAAGATTAACTACACTAAAAACTACCCTCATTGTGATGAGTGCATAACTAAATACAAGACAGATTGGCAGAAAAGGAACGGAATGAGTTTAGTTGAGTTTTTAGATGAGGAGCCTCCAGTTGGAGGTGGAGTTATACCGAATTACCCGAACAAGAGTAGACAGATTTAGGAGCAGAGGTTGTAGTGGTCATATTCGCCTTCGCCTTGCTAGGCCGGTTGTTATCTAGACCACATGATTGGTTAAATTCCAATTTTGCTCCTAATTTAAAAGTTAGCTCTGAGAGATAGGTATAAGGAGCTGGGGAGCGCCCTTGTACTAATGCCGCCATCATCGGCTTCTCTCAGACTATTATTGATATTTTTTGTCAGTTAGATATACTGCAAGGTAGTGTAAATAAGACCGACCTAAATGGAGTCTATATGGCAGCAAGATTACGCAATCGTCACCAGGATGAGATTAGGAAAAAGATACAGGTTTCACAGCTAATTAATAGGTTAGAAAGCTATGCTTTGGGAGAGCTGCCAGACGAAGAAGTCAGCTCCAATAGGCTTAATGCAATCAAGATCTTACTAGGAAAAACTTTGCCCGATTTGTCAGCGACTGAGGTTACTCAGCAAGTAGACGGCGATGTAAAAGTTTCCGTCATAGAATTGGTGGCCGGTGTCAAGAGTTAAGGTAGCGCTACCGCCTAAACTACTAGATGTTTTTAGTGGTAAGGCTTTCATCAGAGCTGCGTATGGTGGTCGTGGATCAGGGAAGACGAGGAGCTTCGCCAAGATGTCGGCAGTCCGGGCGCTTCTATGGGCTAATGCAGGAGTATCTGGGTCAATTTTGTGCGGCAGACAGTATATGAATAGTCTTGATGAGTCCAGCTTAGAGGAAGTAAAGACAGCTATAAATGAAGAACCATTCTTACGGGATTCTTTCATTATTACTGAGCGCACCATTAAAACTAACAGCGAAAAGTTTGACGGGCTAGTAGAGTACAAATTCTCCGGGCTTGACAGGAACGTAAGTAGCTTAAAGTCGAAAAGTCGAATCCTTCTTGCCTGGTGTGACGAGGCCGAGCCTATCTCAGAACACGCTTGGGAAGTTCTTATTCCTACCTTAAGAGTAGAAGGAGAGAGCGAATTGTGGGTGACATGGAATCCAGAGCGAAAAGGATCAGCAACTAATAAACGATTCAGAGACTCTAAAGACCCATTAACCAAGTGCGTTGAATTAAACTATAAAGACAATCCGTGGTTCCCAGATATATTAGACCGAGCAAGGCTCAAGGATAAATTAGAACGCCCGGAATCTTATGAACATATTTGGAACGGCGATTTCATAACAACAATGACTGGGGCTTACTATGCGGCCTCACTTACACAGGCAAAGGAAGAGGGCAGGATCGGATTCGTAGCAGCAGACCCCTTGCTTACGCACAAAATCTATTGTGATATCGGGGGGACTGGGGCAAATAGTGATTCCTACACTATGGTAATAGCACAATTTGTAGGGGCAGAGATAAGAATACTCGATTGTTACGAGGCACAAGGTCAGCCACTAGCAACCCATCTGAGTTGGCTACGATCCAAGAATTATGGTCCAGATAGGGCGCAAGTTTGGCTGCCTCATGACGGAGCTACACATGACAAGGTATATGACGTTTCATATCAGAGCGCTATGAAGGATGCCGGATATACAGTTACCGTTGTTCCTAATCAAGGTAAGGGCGCGGCAATGGCTCGTATAGAAGAGACAAGGCGATTATTTGGCTCAATTCGTTTTAATTCTGCAACCACAGAATCATTGAGAGATGCTCTAGGTTTCTACCACGAGCGCAGACACGAGCAGCGAGACGTAGGATTAGGTCCAGACCATGATTGGTCAAGTCACTTTGCGGATGCATTTGGGCTTATGAGTATAGCTTACGAGCTAGAGCCAGGTAAACGCAAACCACTTCATTTAAGTACAAGGCACATAATATGAACGATAATAATTACGCAGAGAAGAAGTCTTCTGACGATATCACAAGTTATCTTAGAACCGCAGAAGACTCTGCTAGAGAATATCAGCAGCAAGAGCTACAGCCAGACCGTGAACGTAATCTAAATTACTTACTTGGCCGTAAGAATGGCACAGAGGAAGAGAATCGCTCTCAGGTGATTAGTACAGATGTGTGGGATGCTGTTAATGGGATGTTGCCTTCCTTACTTAAACCATTTACAAGTACTGACGATTACTGTCAGTTTCAACCAGTAGGAGCAGAAGATGAAGAGGCTGCCGAGCAAGAAACAGACTACTTAAACTTTGTGGTTAGTCAAAAGAATAATGGTTATATGTTGTTCTACAACTGGTTCATGGATGCCTTGCTCAATAAGTATGGAATCGTGGAATACCTCTGGGAGGAGAATAATACAAACTCGGCTGAGAAATACACCGGGCTGACTGACGAAGAGTTAGCTATGTTGGTCCAGAATGAGGGTGTAGAGATAGAGGAGCAGACTAGCTATCCCGATGAGTTTACAATGAAGACTCAGCAGCAGCCTGATCCAGCTAACCCTCAACAGATGCCACAAGAAACACCAATGGCTCATGATGTAACTGTCCGGGTTAAAAAAACAAAGGGTGAAGCTAAGATATACAACATACCGCCAGAAGAGTTCTTGTTCAACAGCGATTTAGCCACACAAAATATTAAGGATGCAACATTTGTTCAGCGTGAGGTATACAAGTCAATCTCGGACATTAGAGAGATGGGTTTTGATATTCCTGACGATATAGATGATGATAGCGAGGATTTTACAACATTCTCCGAGCGACAAAATAGGCACGATAGCTACCGTCAGAGACCTGGTGTTCATACTGACGATGCTGCTGGCAAGATGGTATTGTTTAAAGTATCGCATTGCCTCTACGATCTTAATAGTGATGGAATTACAGAGTTAGTAAGGATAACAAGGGTTGGCGATAACATACTTGAGATTGAAGAAGTAGAGGAGATACCATACTCAATTATTCATTGCCATGTTATGCCTCATAAATTCGCGGGGGTGGCTTCTGCTGATGTAGTGGCTCCTATCCAAGACCTCAAGACATCCTTGTGGAGACAGGCTCTTGATAATGTCTACAGCATTAATAGTAACCGAGTATTCGTAAGTAACAAGGTTGACCTAGATGATATGCTTTCTAATCCATTGGGCGGAATAGTCCGGGTGGATTCAGATACAGCTCACGGTCATGCTATGCCAGCGGCTCCCACAAGTATCTTATCAGCGTTGCAGCCAATGATTGAATACGCAGATAGTGTTAAAGAGAATCGTACTGGCTTTACGCGATACTCATCCGGCATGGATGCTAATAGCTTAAATAAGACTGCTACTGGTGTCAGCAAGATAATGGAGGCTGCCGCACAGAGAATGGAGCTAATGGCCCGTACATTCGCAGAGACAGGAGTTAAGGACCTAATGTTAGGATTGCATGGTCTTATTAAACGTAACTCGGTCAAGGAAGAGGTATTCAGGCTGCGAAACAAATGGATTAATGTTGATCCACGGCAATGGCGCACCAGGACAGATATGGCGGTAAGTGTTGGACTAGGCACAGGTGATCGTCAGCAACAGATTCAGCAAATGCAGATGCTCGGCATGGCACAAGAGAAGGTGGTGTCGCTAGGGCTGGCTGATAGGAAGACGATGTATAACACGCTACGGCGAGGAGTTGAGGCGATGGGATATAAAGACGTATCACAATTCTTTATAGAGCCAGAGGATGGCAAGATGCCTCCTCCGCAGCCTGATCCAAAGGAAGCTAATGCAAAGGCAGAGCTAGAGCTGAAGAAAGTAAGCGCCCAGCAATCTATGGAGCTAGACAAGATGAAGCTGCAACATCAAATGGCGATGGAGAATGCGAAGGTCCAGGCTGCTATAAGGACTGAAGAGGCCAAGACTGCCGTTCAACTAGAAAAGCTAAAAGTAGATGCTGATGTGCAAAGAGAGAAGGAAGTTTACAGGAGAGGCACAGAACTGGCCAAGATTGATGCGGTAGATAACCCTCCCCATTCAGCAGTAATAGGAGCGATATCACAGCTTGCACAACAAGTAGCTGGTATGAAGCCAGTAGGACTTCGACAGATCAAGGATGAGTCTGGTCGACTGATTGGCGCAATTAGGGTGGCTGCTGACGGCACAGAGACTGAAATAACTATCGATTAGGAATAAATATGGCAAAGCAAGTCTTAAATGTTGGATCAGCACCAGATGACGGAACAGGTGATACAGTCCGTGAAGGGGCAATTAAAACTAATGATAACTTTACAGAGCTTTATGACGATGATGTAGTCACGGCGGCGCATATTGCCAGCACTTCTAATCCGCACTCAGTTACTAAGACTCAAGTCTCATTAGGTAATGTTGATAATACTAGTAATGCAACAGAACGAGCTGCAACCGCGACACTAACCAATAAGACATTAACTGCACCAGTAATTAACAGTCCTTCTGGACTTGCTAAAGCTGATGTTGGTCTATCAAATGTAGATAATACTGCTGACTCAGCCAAGCCAGTAAGCTCTGCCCAACTAACTGCACTAAACCTAAAAGAGGATGCTGCCAAGAAGGGCGCTGCTAATGGTTATGCTAGTCTAGGTTCAGATAGTAAAGTACCAACAGCACAGCTACCAGCTTTAGCGATTACCGATACCTTTGTGGTGTCTAGTCAATCAGCGCAGACTGGGCTTACTGCTGAAGTTGGTGATATATGTATAAGAACGGATCAAAATAAGTCATACATACTAAAAACATCTCCTGCTTCTACCTTTGGTAACTGGTCCGAATTACTAACCCCAACAGATACTGTTTTATCCGTTAATAGCTTAACGGGCGCGGTAACACTTACCACGGCAAATATAGCTGATTCAGCTAATAAGCGGTATGTGACCGATGCTAATCTGACTGTAATTGGGAATACTAGCGGTACAAATACTGGTGATAATGCTGGTGTTACTGGCGTAACTGGTAGCGCCCCAATAGTCTCATCAGGTGGCAATACTCCAGCTATTAGCATAAGTGCTGCAACTACTAGCGCACCAGGCTCTTTATCGGCTGCCGATAAAACAAAGATTAATGGAATTACTGGTAGTGAAGTAACCTCGGTTACAGGAACAGCACCAGTCGTATCAAGTGGTGGAGCTACTCCTGCTATCTCAATGGCAGCGGCTACGGCATCTGCTAATGGATACGCTACCTCTACTCAGATTACTAAATTAGATGGAATCGCTGCCGCAGCGACAGCAAATGGCACAGTCACAGGCTCTGGTTCTACTTCAGGCTCTAACACAGGCGATCAAACAAATATTACAGGTAATGCGGCTACAGTAACGACTAACGCCAGTTTGACTGGTGTGGTTACTTCAAGTGGCAATGCAACGGCTATCGCAAATGGCGCTATTGCAGTTGCTAAACTGACAGGCACTCTACCAGTAGCAAATGGCGGTACGGGAGTAACAGCTTCTACTGGATCAGGTAGTACTGTACTTAGTGCTTCTCCTACTCTTACAGGCACAGTAACTGCTGCTACTATAACCACTACAGGTAATATTGGTATTGGTACTACTGCTACTACAAAGCTGCATATAAGGGGCGGAACAGATGCAATAGCTAGAGTAGATGCCCAAAACGATGCTGCTGCAAATCCAGAGCTACAGTTAACAGCCGTGGCTCGACAGTTTAATGTTGGTGTTGGTGGTGCAACTTTTGGAACGGCGGACATACGTGGCGCATATTACCTATATGATAATACTGCTTCTGCATACAGATTTATTATAGACGATGCAGGAAAAGTTGGTATTGGCACTACTAGTCCTTCTGCAAAATTATCAGTTAATGGAGAAGTAACAGGCACAGGATTCACAGGTACTCTTGACGGTGTATTAGGTGGAGGAACACCTGCTGCTGCAACAGTTACAAGTCTAGCAGCATCAAGTACAGTAACCGGCTCTGAGATTATTGCATCTAACGGTTTAATAGTTAATAGCGCAACAATTGCAGCAAGTTACTCAATACCAAGCGGTAGTAATGCAATGAGTGTTGGTCCAGTTACCGTTGCTACTGGGGTTACAGTTACAATCCCGACTGGCAATCAGTGGGCAATAATTTAAGGATATGAGATGACAGTAACAATAAATGGATCAACAGGTATTGTCGGAGCTACATGGACTACAGCAGGTAGACCTTCTAGTCCTGCGGTTGGACAGCGTGGTTTTAATACCACAACCAATGCTGCTGAAATATATAATGGAGCGCAATGGAATCCCATGAGTAATGGCTTCTCTGCTACTGGTGGAACTATTACCACCGCAGATGGATACACTATTCACACCTTTTTATCTTCAGGAACATTCACACCCGCCTTTGTTGGCGAAGTTGATTACTTAGTAGTTGCTGGCGGTGGTAGTGGAGGCAAAGGGAATGGTGGTGGTGGTGGCGCAGGTGCATTTTTAACAGCTACTAACTTTGCTGTAGCAGCCACAGGACTTACAGTAACAGTAGGGGCAGGTGGCGCATCAACGAGTAGCGGGAACGGTAACGCAGGAGTTAATTCGGTATTTAGCTCAATCACCGCATTGGGAGGAGGTTTAGGAGGTGGCGCAGGTGCGGTAGGTGGAAATGGTGGTTCAGGTGGTGGTGGTGGCAATGATGGAGGCGGCTCAGATGCGGGAGGAACTGGCGGAACTGGCGGTAATGCAGGTGGCTCAAATGGTGGTGTAACCGGAAGTCCGTGGCCCGGAGGTGGCGGTGGTGGCGCAGGTGCGGTAGGTGCAAACGCAGCAGGTACGACTGCTGGTGCAGGTGGCGCAGGTTTAGCATCCAGTTATAGTGGCGCATCGGTTAGCTACGCAGGTGGCGGTGGCGGTGGAGCATCGTCTGGCACTGCTGGAACTGCATCATTCGGCGGTGGGGCTGGTGGGTTGGGTGGTAGTGGTGCTGCTGGAGCTGGTACTGCGAATACAGGTGGCGGTGGTGGCGGTACTTCAGGAGCAAATTCTGGCGCAGGTGGTTCAGGCATTGTAATCATTCGTTATCGTACAGCGGGTGAACAAGTAATACTTCCTACAGTTGGTACTACGGGTACAGTAGCTTCAGTTAATATGTTACAGACTCGTACACAAGGAGATTTTGTAGCATACCCTACTGGCAATGGAACTGTAGTAACTCCGCTTAATATAACTTTTACTCCAAAGAAAGCGGGCAATAAGGTTATATTAGAGTTCACAGTAAATGGCGAAGGTAGCCATGAGGTAGGATGGATAGTTACTCGTAATGATGTAAATCTTCCAGATACGACTGATGCTTCTAATAATATGTGGGCTGTAATTGTAACAGGATCACATGATAACGATATAAATAGCACGCCTAATACTAGGGTTGTTCGTATACTTGATCTTAATACCCTTGCTGTGGCAAGCACATATAAAGCACTGGTTAGATGTACATATACTGCACAGACTAATACATATAAACTTAATCATGCTTATGGTCATGCAGGAGCAGATTATCGAGAATCTCTGCTATCTGTAGTTACTGCTACTGAGATATGGACTTAATACAGGAATAATATGACAATTAAAATTACAACACCAAATGGCGGAGCAGATAGCTTAGACTTTGGTTGCGCTCAGACTGCTATTGTAGCCACAGTTACAGGCACAGAGGTTAGCTCTGGTGAAGGCAAGTTAGAATTCAAAACCACAACGGGTGGAACTAGTGCTACTAAGGCTACAGTATTAGCTAATGGTAATGTTGGTATAAATAAGACCGCACCTGTTACAAAATTACATATAGAAGGTGGAGGAACATCACTACCTGCTACTACTGGAACTACTCCTAGCGCAGGAACTACCTTACGCATTAGACCCGGAAATAATGCCATCTTAGATATTGGTGGTCATAGTACAAGTGGCGCATGGCTACAGAGTTATGACCAAACTGGAATGCAAACAGAGTATCCATTATTACTAAATCCAAATGGCGGTGATGTTTCTATCGGGGGAACAGCAGGTGACTTGAAGTTCAACTCAGGGTATGGCTCTGCTGCTACAGCTTATGGATGTAGAGCTTGGGTTAACTTCAATGGTACGGGTACTGTGGCTATTCGTGAAGATGGTAATGTTAGTTCTATTACGGATAATAGTACGGGGAACTACACTGTGAACTTTGCAGTAGCTATGCCCGATGTGAATTATGGGTATTCTTTAACTGGGCGACAGGATGGGGCCGAATGTAATAATATGTGTCCCGTGAGAGCAGGTTTTGCTACTGGGTCGTTCCAGTTTCAAGCTTACAATGTAGATGCAACCCCCGGCATAAGAGACTATATCGATGTAGCTCTTTCAATCTTTAGATAAGGACAATAATGAGAATAATATATAAAACAGAAGAAGGTGGAGTAGCAGTTCTTATCCCTTCACCTAATTACCTACAAGATCACACCATTGAAGAACTTGCTGCTAAAGATGTACCAGAAGGTGCTAAATTTGAAATAGTAAAAGATGCAGACGTACCTTCAGATCGTACATTTAGGGAGGCTTGGACATGGGCATAACAATAGACATTAATAAGGCTAAAGTTATTACTAAAGACAGACTCCGTGAGGAACGCAAACCTTTACTTGATGCTCAAGACATCCTATTCAATAGAGCATTAGAAACATCTGAAGATACTTCAGTTATTGTTACTGAGAAGAATAGACTTAGAGATATAACCAAACAAGTAGATGGTATGAAGACTTTGGATGAGTTAAAAGGAGTAAGTGTCTAATGGCCTCTAGCATAGAAACTACAAGCAGTACTACTATATTAAAGAATAACGGCAATACATATCTAAGTGTAGATACAAATGACGTTGTAGCTTTAACAAATCCATTGCCTGTTGCTAGTGGTGGTACAGGTAGTGCTATTGGTGCTATTACAGGAGGCATTATTCAAGTTGTATCTGGCTCTACAACTACTGCAACATTAACTACTAGTTCCAGTTACGTTGATACGGCTTTATCCCTTGCCATAACCCCTCAGCTTTCTTCAAGTAAAATTTTGGTGTTAGTTAATGGCACAATACGGGGTCAATCTGACAACGCACAAATAGGTTCTATGGGATTAGTTAGAGGATCAACTGTAATTTTAGATGACCCAAGTGCTATAATCCTTTCCGTTAATGCAAATGTTGGGATTGCATACAGGGCATCAATAGTATATTTAGATTCACCATCAACAACTTCAGCAACTACATATAAAGTTCAAATTAAAAGAACCACTTCAGCGGGTACTAGTTATAACGTAGAGTTTCCTCCTTCTAGCAGCCCTGCAACAATAACATTAATGGAGGTAGCGGGATGATGAACCAGAAAGCCATATTTATACTATACCCAACAGTAGTTACAATAAGAGAGAAAGAGGATGGCAGTTTTATAGCTACTGATAAAGACGAAGAAGTTGTAGAGATAGATGAGACTATAGTAAATGCTTGGGTTAATCCTAATGCTTATAAAGAACTACGGATAAGAGAATATCCACCAATAGAAGATTATTTAGATGGGATTGTTAAAGCTGATGACCTTCAGGTACAGAAATACATTGATGATTGCTTGGCTGTAAAAGCTAAATATCCTAAGAAAGCAAAGAATAAGAAAAAATAATGGCAGTAATTACACTAGACACCACTCAATATACGTTAGATACCACAGAGCTAACGCTTGACGGTTCGCATACGCATGGTCCTGTTGTAGATACAGTTGATGGTGGTTTTATTCATAAATCCCATAAGATCAAGTATGACGTTTATGTTGATGGCTATGACCCACTAGCGATAGTTAAGGAAGTTAAGGAAAAGTTTAAGAAGGCAAAGAAGAAGAAGAAAGCGGTACGGGTAGCAGAGCCAGATCAAGTTATAGAGGAATCGCCAGAGATTTGGATTGATTACTTTAACAATGAAGCAAGTAATCTGTCCAGGAAGAAAGAAAGAGAAGAAATAGAAGCCTTAATCAATAAGGCAATGGAGAGTATTCAGTTACGAGATGAGCAAATATTAGAGGCGCAGGTCCGAGAAAAATTAAGGCTGAAACTAGTCGAGGAAGATAATCAGATGTTATTGTTAGCACTCTTAATGGCGGCTTAATGGACACAACTAAAACAGATATAGCTAGGGCAGGTAGGGCGCAAGAGATTCTTGATAATCCTGAATTTCAAGCTGCTTGTGATGATATAGAACAAGGAATTGTAGATAGGTGGAAGGCATCGAGCATTAATGACAAGGAAGGTCAAATCTACCTGAAGTTAATGTTAAAGATACATGATGACTTCATAGGAACATTAAAAAGGCGGCTTGATAGCGGCAAGATGGCTGATATCAAGGTAGAGCGCCAAAACAAGATTGCTGGTATTTTCCGGTCTTAACGAGGAAAAAATATTATGGAACAGCAAGCGACCGAAGCTCCAGAAGCAGTCGCAGACGTATCTGACCGTCTGGACAACTTACTTAGCGAACCAGTAGAGGAGGAGCAACAGACGGAACCCGAAGAATTAGCAGAAGAAGATGAGGGAACTGAAGTAGAAGCTCAAGAGGAATCCGATGAGGAAGAACCTGTTGAAGTGGAAGCAACAGACTCAATAGAAGTAGACGGACAAGTCATAGACTTGCCGGAGGGTACACCTCAAGAAGTTATTGAGGCGGTCACTACAGCGATCACAGAGAAAGAACGGTCGTTGAAGTCTGACTACACCCAGAAAACGCAAGAGGCGGCTGAGATGAGGAAGGCAGCTATTGCACACTATGAACAAGTGCAGCAACAAGCAGTCTTTCAGCAAGAACATATTGAAGCTGTTTCGCAGTTACAAAACATGGCAATACAACTGAAGGAGTTTGAGGCAATCAATTGGGATGCGCTGGCAGATAAAGACCCGGTCGCGTTCCTAAAGTACCAACACCAGAGAACTGAATTAAGAGAGGGCCATACCAAGCTGTCACAGCAACTGAACACCAGGGCAAATTCTGTGGCGCAACAGCAAGCTCAACAACTTAATGAAACAGTTCAAAAAGGTCAAGAGGTACTGGCTAATGATATACCAGGATGGGGAGCGGAATACGCGGCCAAGATAAACGGTTTTGGGCAGAAGAATTATGGCTTTACTGCTGATGAACTTGGCAATATTTACGATCCTAGAATGGTTAAGGTCTTAAACGATGCATTTAAGTACCAGCAGCTTAAAACAAAAGGGGTAAAGTCTAAGCAATTAAAGTCTACTCCTAAGAAATTCGTTAAGCCTGGTGCGAGAATAAACAAATCCTCAGAAACGGAGCGCCGTCAACGCAAGAGTCTTAAAGACACAGGCAAAGGCGCTGCTACATTAATCGAAAAATATTTATAGAGGACTACACTAATGGCAACATTTCAAACATACCAAGCGAAAGGCGATAGAGAATCCCTTTCAGACATAATCAAAGATATTAGCCCAGAGGAAACTCCTGCGCTATCTAACTTTGGAACAGGTACAGCTACGGCCACTTTCCAAGAATGGCAAACAGATGTGCTTGCAACTGCAAATGCAAACAATGCGATTGTTGAAGGGGCTGATTCTACCCTGCCAGCGATAGTTCCTACAGTACGTTTAGGTAACTATGTGCAAGATGCTGAAGTTAGCTTTGCGATTACTAATGTGCAGGATAAAGTCAAGAAAGCTGGTCGTAAGTCAGAATCTGCTTACCAAGTAGAGAAAGCCTTCCGTCAGCTAAAAATCGATTTGGAAGCATCAATCACTACTAACAACCCTGCGGTTGCTGGTGCTGCTGCTGCTGCTCGTAAATCGGCTGGACTTGAAACCTTTGCATGGGAAGTAAATAGCATGGGAACAGGCGGCGCTACTACTGTAATTACTGCTGGCGCACCTACAACTGCTCCAGTAGATTCTTCCAATGCTAACAAACGGGCATTTACTGAAACTCTGTTAAAGGCTGTTATTTTGGCAGGATTTAACAAAGGCGCTCGGTATAAAATGGCTCTATTGCCATTTGCTCAAAAGCAAGTAATGGCTACCTTCGCAGGTGTGACTGGCACACGGATGAACGCGGAAGTAGGAAAGAAGAGCATGGCCGGGATAATAGGAGCTGTTGATGTTTACGTTAGTGATAACGGAGCCATCATGCTTACTCCTGATGCTCACATGAGGACTCGCTCAGTACTATTGATTGATCCTGAGTGTGTGAAGGTGGATTTCTTGCAGACCTATGAGCATGAAGAATTAGCTAAGACTGGTTCTGCAACTAAGCACCGTGTCGGCGCAAACTTTACACTAGCAGTTACAAACCCAAGAGGTGTTGGGAAAATTGCTGATCTTACTTAAATAAGCGTGTTTTAACCCTGCCTCTTGGTAACAGGGGGCAGGAATTAGAATATGTTAATAAAAGGGAACTATAATGGCTAGAAGATTACTCTCACATAACAATATGACTGGAGTATCTGAATATTTTCACGAAAATGGCGCAGACAGTGGTAATTATGTAATAGAGACTGAACAAAAGAATCTCGATCATATAACCGACTACTGCAAAGAGGCTCGTGAAGCTAATAAGATGAAGGGGTACGGTGAAGGGAAGGTTGATTATAAAATTCCAGCAGCTATTGCTGGGCAACTAATGAAGAAAGGACTGCTCTTTGATACCGTATATATGGCTAAATTTAAGCGTGAAAACCCTCAATACAGATTGTTTGATGCTGGTACTAAGTATTTTAAAGGGGGCTTCTAAGTGAACTATACTGAACTTAAAACACAAATAACCTCTTACACCAAGAGGGCTGATTTAGATGCAAGCCTAGACACATTTATTGATTTCTTTGAGGCTCATGCAAATGCAACACTCCGGGTAGCTCCTATGGAGGTCAATATAACTGCAACTCCCTCAAGTGGCTTAGTTACCCTTCCATCAGATTATCTAGGCATGAGGAGAGTTAAGTCAGGAACATCAACTATTGAATATGTAACGCCAGACCGATTCTTAGACTATGGCACGACTTCAGCAAACGTGTACACCATTGTTGGCAACGTGCTTGATCCTAATACCTCAGAAGATATTGTCTATACTTACTATCAGAAAATACCGCCATTATCTGCATCTAACTTAACTAATTGGCTGATAGACTCATACCCAAATGCTTACTTATATGGTTCGGTGGCAGAGGCAATGATTTTTTCTAAAGGCGATGCTTCTATTCCGTTACAGCTACGGGAAGCAACACTAAATGGTATTATAAAGAGCGATAAAAAGGCTAGATGGGGCGGAACACCATTACGACAGAATACCTCTAATAAGGATGTTATATAGTGACTCCATTTTCAACAGGATTTGCGCCTGACCTAGATCCTACAACTGACGGGATTATTACAGACTGCACTAATATTGTACCTACGCTAAGAGGTTATGCTGGGGCAGCGCAAGGGGTTAATGTTGGTATGGGCCTATTACCATACGCTGCGCTACACGCAGGGCTGGTGGTTAAGCTAGATGCCTCTAGTAGGTTAATAGCAGGTACAGCAACAAAGTTATATGAAAAAAGCGGCACATCTTGGACAGATGTTTCTAGGGCTTCTGCTTACAATGCAAGCACGACATATCCGTGGCGCTTCGCTCAATTTGGTGATGCCACTCTAGCTGTAAACAAAGGTGATGTTATACAGGCATCTACTTCTGGTGCATTTGCTAATCTAACAGCGCCAAAGGCTTCTGTAATGACGGTTGCTTCTGGGTTCGTTATATTGGGAAACACATTAGAGGCTACCTACGGCGATAGCTTTGATAGGTGGTGGTGTTCTGCTTACCTTAACCATGCTGACTGGGTTCCTGCAATCTCGACACAATGTACTACGGGTCGGTTAGTTGACTCTCCTGGTCCAATTACCGGGATGAAGGCATTCGGTTATGATGTAATAGCATATAAAGATAATAGTATGTACTACGGTCGATACTCTGGTCCACCAGGTGTATGGGATTTCTCATTACTTCCAGGTAATGTAGGGGCGTTGTCTCAAGAGGCAATTGCCGACATAGGCACAGCCCATGTATTTATTGGTAATAATGATATTTACTTATTTGACGGCTCTTTGCCTAAACCAATTGGAACACCATTGAGGGAGTGGTTCTTTAACGATTTAGATAAGGCTAATAAGCATAAGGTAACAAATTCCCATGACTACGTTAACTCCTTAGTGTACTTTTATTACCCTCGTCAAAGCGGAACAGGAACACTTGATGGCTGTATAGTTTATAACTATAAGACAAACAAGTGGGGCTTGGCACATAAGGAAATAGGAAGCGTGGTTGAGTATATTCTAGGTGGTTACACTTGGGATACGCTGCCAATAACTACGTGGGATAGTTGGCCTGAAGTTGAATATGACTCACCATTCTGGACCAACACAACACAATACATAGCTTTTATTGGAACTGATCGAAAGGTCTACTCAATGACAGGCTCAAGCATATCCGCATCATTAACTACTGGTGATTACGGAATAGAGAATCAGTACTCCTTATTGAGCCGGGTAACTTTGCGTTATCTACGAGCGCCTACTGCTGCAACCATCACGAACTACTACCAGGAGGTTCACGGCAACACTTGGACAGCAGATCAGACGGTGACTGAGTCAAGCGGCAGGTTTGATTTATTCAGGTCAGCGCCGTGGCACAGAGCAAAATTTGACTTTACTGGATCAGTAGAGGTCTCTGCAATTGATGCAGATATTAAACCAGATGGGGAGTTATGAGGCTACCGATTAATCCTAGGCTGCCGGAAGAGAATGTCGGATTGGTTCGACTATTATCAGATGTCATTCAACAGGTAAATGGGGTAAACGAGGGGCGAATGAATGTCCGTCATGCGGCTACTACTGCTGCACCTACGACAGGTAGTTGGGCGCAGGGTGATATTGTATTAAATAGTACACCAAGTGAATTAGGCTCATCCCCTAATAAGTATGTAATAACTCAGTTCGTGTGTGTGGTTTCAGGTACACCAGGTACATGGGTGCAAGCAAGATCATTAACAGGAAATTAATATGGGGATATTTGATTATAAAAATAATGCCAATCCTCAGAAATCTGGGCTGCTTAATTCGTTCCAGCAAGCAGAAGCAAACTGGCCTCGCTTTAAAGAGGCTAATCTTGCTTATACAAAATCCCCAAATGATGGATCTGGAAGAAAGATAGAGGCATGGGACAAGGGTGATAAGGGCGGCTTTGAAATGGGAGGGGAGGCACGCTATCGACCTGAAAGTCTGCCTTTAAATCAAAGAGGGATAGAAGACTTTGGTGACAACACGCCTCCTTTAGATTTATATGGGGACTTAGTTTCACACTATAGCGTGAATGAAGAAGGCTCAGACCTAAGGAAAAAGTATCTAGATTTCACTGGGAATGTTCCAATGGAAACAATGCAAAAAAGATACAGCCATGCTCAAAAAGACTACGGCGAAGATCGCCCTTTTGATGTATGGAATAACAGAAGCGGAATGCCTGAATATTTTAGAGGCTATACATTTAATCAATGGCCTAATGCAGAAGAAATGTACAGGCCGGAAGATATAGAAAAGCTAGACTCAATCAAAGGTCTACTTGGGATAACAGGGAATTAATAAATGGCTAAAGGATATTTTGGAAATGCGCCGGGTTACTTTACCGACAAACAGGACATTACTGTGGGCGATGTTGGTAGGAAGGCTATTAGTGATTTTAAATGGCTTAATGACACGGCCACGAATGCTGTCAAAAGAGAAGGATTAATATTGGCTGGCATCCCAGGAGACATTCATAACGCAGTAAGCGGATTATATGGCGGAGACCAACTTAAATATGGTACTTCAGATCATTTGCTTAATTGGGGAAAAGAAAACAGTATCATTAATCCAAAAGACCCTAGTATAGGTATGCAAATAGCTGCTGGGATACTGGGTGGAGGAGTTGGCCTCGGAAAAACAGCAGCAAAAAAATTAATTAATGTCGGGGAAGATCTTGGACAAGGGTTAGACAGCGCAAGCGCATTAAAAGCGTTAGAAGGTAGAAAAAAATTAAAGAGTGTTCTTAGTGATGCTGATGTAACTAGGTCAAAAAGATTTAACAAGGAAAGTGGTCAGTATATTGGAGCGCCTCCAGGAGTAGATTCTCCGCAAAAGCTAGGGGCAATAGTTACTGATTACAATAAGGCTATGATAGAAGGATTCCCTGGGAGGAATTTCTATAAAGAATCTAGCAAGGACATTTGGGATAGAACTGGAGGAAATAAAGAGATGGCTGACAAATTTGCTCAGAATTTAGCCATTCTCAGTAGAAGTAATAATGTGGGTGGAAATACCACAATGTCTGCCAAGGCAGCTATTCAGTCTGCTGCTGGTGAGCCAGTAAAGACGGGTCGCTTTCCAACAAAAGACTCGCCTCCGTTACAGGAGTTATATGATGCCAATAGCACAGATTACTTGGGTTATAAACGAGACCCTTTTGCTACTCAGTTAGGCGTTAAGTGGTCACCAAGATTAATTGGTCGGGGCGTAAATGATATGCACGAGTCCGAACTAATGGGCTATCCGAGCGGTAAAGTGGGAGGTAAAACTCAACACGCATTCATGGATGAGGTTCGAGGCAGGGCTATAGATAAAGCAAATAAAAATGCCTTAGGGGGAGAAAAAAAATGGACCACAGGTACTGCACAAGCAGCAGCATGGTCTGGAAATAAAATAAGGCGAGGGGATATTCAGCCAGGAGATGCTGCAAAATCATACGCAGATTATTTGCCGCTCCATGAAGCAAACTCAACCTTTGAGGCAGTTCCTGGAGAGTCAGCTAATCACCTAAGTGGGCTGCCTTCCGCCCCGTTTGAAACGGTACAGAAATTTACAGACGATCCAAGAGGAAATTGGGCTAATAAGTTTGGCAGAGACATGATTTACTCAGAGGCCAATCTTCTTCCAGGTAAAACAGAAAGCGCGGTAGGAAGATTTAAGGATGGGTCTGCCCCTGCTAATATTGCTAGACCTATTACAGCCACAGAGACTAGAGCAGATAAAAGTAGAGGGATGACAGAAGGATCAAAAGATGCCATGAACTCGGCGGAGGCATTCCGTGGTTATTTTGATGCTCAAGATGGATCTGCTTGGCATAAGCTGCAGCCAGCTAAAAATGCAGATGCGTACAACGGAGCCTCAATTAATTTTGATAGAGACTTTACGCCTGACGATATGAAAAAAATCGCGCCTATTTTTGAAAAGCATGGCTACGGCATAGCCAGCACCCCAAAAGGAGTGACGGTGATAGCTAATGATGGCAAGGAGTTCGGAAGAAAAACTAAACTAGGAAAAGAGTTTGGGAAAGATGTCCGTGACATCATAAAGGCTAATAAATCTGAGTTTGATGGGGCGCAGATAGATCTGGGAAGGTTAGATAGCGGCTATATTGATTTCGAGGGAGCGGCAAAGAACGCCGGGCCAAGTCCAGTCACACAAGAATTGCTAAGCCGAGTAAATAAAAATCCAAAGATAAAGGGGCTTCTAGGGAACAGCCAAGAGATTAAAGATGCTGTTCTAGCCAAGAATGCAAGGGATGCTGATTATTCTAAACAAGGCTTTGGGAAGTTAAATAAAAAATATGTGTTGGCTAGAAAAATATTTAGCGAGTCTGGATGGAAAGGAATAGAAAAGGCCGCTGCAAAAGGATTACTCCCAGCAGCAGCAGTTGCTTTTATTGTAGAAGAAGAGTCAAACCAGGAGAATCCTAATGGGGTTTAGAAAGGTCTTCCTTGCTTTGATGTGCTATCTGTCTTGGCAAGCCACAAGCCGGAAGGGAAAAAACTTCTTGCAGATATTCCACTCGCTTTTCCCAGCGCTCATCCTCTCGCGCTTCTCTCCAGGCTATTTCTGCAGCGCTTTTGATTTTTTTAGATTGGTTCATAATGACTCTCCTATAGGTAAGTGTTGTTCAGAGTTTACTCTTGTACAGCTAGATTGTAAAGGTAGGTTTAATTAGAATGAGTTTATTAATTGTACCACCAACACACATAGACTACGCATGGAACACAGACGGTGCTTCATGCCTAGCTGAATCATGTACGGTGGATGAGATAACACCAGATCAACTAAAGATGATTTTATCTCGCGGTGAGCGGACATTGGTGCAGATTAAGACGGGTGATAAGACAGGGTGGGGAGTGTATCGGATAGACCAGCTCCCAAACATCCGAATATTGCATATAACTAACCTTGTGGCGCATAATACATCATTTGAAGGTTTTTTTGATGAGATGAAAAGAATAGCTAAAACTTATGGATGCTCATCTGTTCGGTGTTCTTGTAGTGCGGCCCATGCTCGGTTATATAAAATGAAAAATGGATTTTCTAAAGTGTACGAAACTATTGAGGTTAAACTACTATGAAGCATTTTGAATTTGATGACGGTCCATCGATAGAAGGATTTAGACCAGTAGCTGGAAAGCTGAAATTGTATAAGGGTGGAGGAGGAAGCAGCACCACTAAGCAAGAGATTCCAGAAGAACTAAAGCCACTTGCTACTGAATACACAACAAAGGCTATTGATGTTGGCAGACAGGACTTTAACCCTTATACCGATCAACGCTTTGAGGGAATGAATCAAACCCAGAACTTGGGAATGGACATGGCTGCAAACCGGGCGGTACAAGGCTCACAGACGATGGATAATGCAGAGCTTGGTTTAAATAACCAAATGTTCGGTGATGATAATATTGCAACCTCAAACCCATACGGCAACATAAACGCAACTGCTAATCCTTATGGGAATACACAAGTACAAAGCAATCCTTATGCAGGAGCGAATCCATACCTAGATCAGACTATTGCCAAGGCTCAAGGTTCTGTTGTAGATAGGTTTAATAATATGACGAAGCCACAAACAGAAGCGGCTATGAACCAGTCAGGGTCATTCGGTAATTCGGGCTACAATCAGCTAATGCAGAACCAACAGAAGGCCGCTGGTGAGCAGATGGCAGATATAGCTACGCAGATGCGGATGCAGGACTATGGAAACCAGCAGCGCATGGCAGATACAGCTATCGGTAGGGATCTAAACAACCAGCAGTTCATGTCTGGCCAGGGGGATACATTCGCTGGGAGAGATTTACAGGCTCAACAAGCTAATGCAAATATGGGGCAGAATTTTGCTGGAAGACAGGACTCTGTTAGCCAGAATCAAGATGCTAAGAGATTGCAAGCAATTGGCATGGCTCCTCAATTCGGCAATGCTGCTTATCAGGATGCAAGCCAGTTACTGAATGTAGGTGGGATGTTGCAAGATGATGCTCAACGTGGATTAGATTTTGATTACCAACAGTTCCAAGATGAGGCTAACCTTCCTTATAAGCAACTAGCTGCACAGTCAGGTGTCTTTGGAAGTAACTTAGGCGGATCATCATCTACAACCAGTAGCGGTGGAGGAAAGTAGTGGATGAACTTGTTGAAATGAACTCGGCTCTTGAGAAGATGGATGGTAATTTAATCCAGAAGCTATTTAAGTTGGAAGCAGGTTTTAAAACGCTTCCTCAAGTGGACATTCCGAAGACTCATTTCTTTGCTAACAAGTTATATGCAAGGTCAATTGATATTCCTAAAGGCTCATTAATTATTGGGAAGATGCATAAACATAGCCAGATAAATACAGTATCAAAGGGTGATATCTCTGTGCTTACTGAAGACGGATGGAAGCGATTCCAAGCGCCTCATACCTTTGAGTCATCCGCTGGTATTAAACGGGCTGGATATGCCCATGAGGACACCGTATGGACTACCTACTGTGGAACAGAAGAAACTGATATAGAAAAGATTGACGATACTTTAACGATAGGTAGCTATCAACAGTATTTGGAAGTGAAGGATAAATTGTTAATAAAGGAAAATTGATATGAGTTTTGTAGCCACAGGAGTTGGAGCTGGGTCATTGGCAGCGTTAGGCACAAGCGGTTTAATTGCAGCAACGCCAGCATTAGCAACAGCCGGGGGTCTTGGAACGGCCGGGGCATTGACGGGAGGAGGATTATTAGCATCAACCGCTCCATCAGTTGTTCCGGCACTTTCTCAAGGGGGTGGGGTTTATACTGGAGGTTTTAATAGCCTACAATCTGGTCTTGGACCAACCCAAATCCCAAAAGGCATTCCAACTACTCCAGGAATGTTTGACGGGCTTGGTGGAGCGCTTGAAACAGGATTAGAGAACCTTAACAAAGTAGCGCAACCAGCAGCTAATATTTCACAAGCTGTTTCACCATTTATGTCAGAGGGGCAAGGTATTCAGGCATCGCCTATTGCTCCGCCAACTTACTCTAATAACTTGAATGAAATCGTAGCTCAGAATGAGCAAACGGATCAGCAGAGAATGGAAGACGAAATGATGAGGCGAATGGAACAGAGACAGCGGATACAGGCTATGGGAGAAATGGCATGAAGTTTCCAGAATTTGACGAACTAGGTAACATGATAGGGGAAGGTTTTGATAGTGGGGCGAAGGTATTAAATAACCCTGGAGTGCAAGGACTGCTCGCTGCTGGTTTAGGTGCAGCCTCTCAAGTAGGTAAGCGTAATGTTGGCCCATTAAATACTTTGGGCGCTGCTGGACTAGCAGGTCTAGGTGCTTATGGGCTAGGGCGGAATGTTAATAGTCGGAACAAATATAACTTAGCAAGAATAAAACAACTTCAAGAAAAGCAAGATCAGGAAGCGGCGAAGTTGCAGCTAGCAGCAACTGAGAAACAAGGTCAAGAGGCTTTTCTTAGAGGAGAAACTGATCTTGTGCAGAAGGGGCAAGGAATGGAAGCCAACTTAGGCTCGCTTACCTCGCAATTAATGAATACCCCTTATTCCACTCCAACTCCTACACAGGTTCCTTATGAGCTTGGTGAGCAAGATAGACACCCGGATGCAGTAAGAGCGGTAGTAGGCCAACAACAACAAATAAGGGATCACGGGAATAAACTTGATTCGTTCCGGCGCTCTATAGATAATCCTAATCTAGCTGATTACTTAAAACAAAGCCAATCTCAAGGTGTTGGTACTGATGGGCAAAACTTTAAGGACATAGCATTAGATAAATATATTCAAAATCTGAGAACTCAAGATGCTATAAATGGAACAAATAGAGCGGAAAGGGTAGAAAATAGGTTAGAAAGTGTAAAATTGATTGACCTTGATAATGAGAAAATTCTTGTAGATAAATCTGGCAATGTGATTAGGAAAGATCAGGTTGGGATAAAACCAGTTGATACTGTGCCTCACAAGGTGGCTGTAGCGCAAGCAGTAACAAGTGCAACAGAAAGAACTAAGAACGCTGAGAAAATATATGAAGAATATGGCCTTAAAGGCGGCGGCGAAATAGTGGCAGGTAATATTAAGCGTTTAGATAGCGCGATGGAAGTCTTAAAGAGAACTCCTGATTTTACGGGGCCAAAGTTTGAATTTATGCCAGATGCGGCAATAAAGGCATTTTACCCTGATGTGTGGGAGGCAAAGCAAGCTGTAGAATTGGTTATCCAGCCAACACTTAAAGAAACATTGGGCGCTCAGATGTCGGAGCAGGAAGGGGTGAGAGTATTTGACAGGAGTACAGCCTTGGCTCTACCACCAGAAGCAAACTATAGAAAATGGAGCCTTTTAGCAAAGCAAGTTAAGGCGGTGCATGAAGCAAAAATGTCTGTAGTTAGATACATACAAAAGAATGGCAGTATGGAAGGATTTATAGGAAAGCTTCCAAGCCAGTTTGAATATACTGACAAGGCTCTAGGCTGGGATAAGCTACCAGGGTACGAGAAAGCCGTGGGAGAGATGGAGATTGTTATTAGAGGTGGTGCGAACAGTAACAAAGGTAAGCGCAAACCATTTTCAGATAAAAGCAAAGAAGAAAGGTTCCAAGAATTTAAGCGGCTCAACCAATAATAGGAATATAAGATGGCAGCTTTATCAGAAGAAGAGGAATTTGAGTTCCGTCTAAGGATGGAACAAGAGCAAGGTGGTTCTGGCGCAGTCGAGGGGCCATCTAAGTTAGATAAGATGAAGATGGGGTTCGGAGATCAGAAGTATGGGATAGAGCAATTCCTTGATAAGGTTTCTCCTGATGCTGTTAAAGATGCCGTGGGAGGTGCTGACAAGTTTCTCTATGAGAACACAAAAGGAGTGATGGGCAAGCTACCCGGAGCGAAAGGCATCGACCAAAGGATTCAGGAAAGAGAAGCCGAGTATCAAAAAAAGCGTGGACCAGATGCAGGGTTTGATGGTTACAGGACTTTCGGTAATGTGGCGAATCCTATTAATTATGTTCCTTTTTTAGGTCCGGCTTCAAAGGCTCCAGCAGTAACGGGTCTGCTTGGTCGTATTTTTGGCCAAGGAACAGCAGGTGGTGTGTTAGCTGCAACTAATCCAGTTGTCGAGGGAGACTTCTGGGAAGGCAAAAGAAACCAAGCTGGAACTGGTTTTATAGCTGGCGGAGCCGTTCCTGTTGTGACGGGCGGATTGTCTAGGGTGATTAGTCCAAATTCAACTAGGAATGCTGATCTAAACCTACTCAAGAAAGAGGGTGTCAAGCCAACCGTGGGTCAGACTTTAGGGGGGAATTGGAATAGGTTAGAAGAAAAAATGACCTCTTGGCCTATCATGGGTGACTTTATACACAATGCTAGGGTTCGGTCGCAGAAAGATTTTAATGAGGCTGCTATAAATAGAGCTACTGGAAAGGTTGGGGTAAAGGTTGAAGGTACTGGACATGATGCTGTAAAAGAGGCGGCAGATGTTATTAGCGCTGCTTATACAAAAGCACTAGATAAAATTAAGAGTGTTAATTTTGATGACCAGTTTGCCAGGGAGATAAATCAACTAAAAAAAGAAGCTTCAGACTTATTGCCAGGTGTGAGGGCAAAATTTAATAAAGAGTTAAATGATCGTGTCGGGGAAAGGTTCCGTGGCACTCGCTCAATGGATGGTGATACTTACAGGCAGGTAGATAGTGAGTTAGATACTCTTTACAGAAATTGGAAGAAAGGTAAAGACCCAGCAGATCGAGATTTCGCAGAGAAAATTTTTAAGCTAAAGAACGCATTTCATCAAGCTGCTAGGCGCAGTAACCCACAAGCTGTAGAGGGATTAGATGCGGCCGGAGCAGGATACGCTAATTTAGTTAGGGTAGAAGGGGCGGCAAAGGGGTCTAAAGCAACAGATGGTTTATTTACTCCAAATAAACTTAATATTGCCGCTGGTCAAGCTGATGACACAGTCCGAGGCAGGGGTAGTTCTCATGGAACTGCCTTAATGCAAGACCTAAGTAGGGCAGGGCAGAAAGTTCTCGGAAACAAAGTGCCAAATAGTTTTAGTGCTGACAGGGGATTGCTTGGTTTGGGTGGGGCGGCCTCTTACTTTGTCGATCCAATGTTACCTACTGGATTACTAGCTGGGTCTGCTGCATACACAGCGCCAGGGCAATCATTACTCAGAGGGTTAGTTAATTCTAGGCCCGATGTTGCTCAACCAATTGGACAGGCAATACGGAAATTCTCCCCACTAACAGTACCTGCTGCCGCACAATCCGCCAATGAAGAAATGGATAACCTATTTAACAGGAGAAGATAATGGCAGTACCAACTACGATCGACAATCTTAGCGTAACCGCTTCGTCAAATTCGCCCGCCGGATCTGATTCAGTTACCACTTCGACAGGCCCGGATGAATATTTCAGAGCATTAAGCGCCATTGTTAGGCGAGGACAAGGAAGCTCCGCACTAGCTTCGGCAGGTTCATTAAATATTGGTGGAGTAGTCTCAGGAGACGTTATAACTATTTCTGGCACTACCACTATTACCAGCCTCGGAACTATTGCCGCTGGCATTGAGCGAGTATTGATTTTTTCTGGAATTTTAGTACTTACCCATAACGCCACTTCACTAATTCTTCCTACGGGCGCAAATATAACTACTGTAGCAGGGGATGCATTTACATTTAGATCAGAAGGATCTGGAAATTGGAGATGTGTAGCAAGATCTGCCTCTACCCCATTAACTGGTCATATAACAACAAGTCCATCAGGCGCTGCCGTACTAGGAGCCTTCTCATCTTCTCAGCTTTCAGGATCGTTAAGTGATGAAAGCGGTTCTGGACTTGCCGTGTTCAATAACAGCCCGGTACTTGTTACCCCAAATATTGGGGTTCCTAGCGCCGGAACGCTTACAAATTGCTCATTCCCGACTCTTAACCAAAATACCACAGGCACAGCAGCCGGACTATCAGCGACACTTGCTATTGGTTCTGGCGGTACTGGTCAAACTTCTGCTCTGCTGCCCTCTGGAACTAAAATGTTATTTGTCCAAGGGTCTGCCCCAGTTGGATGGACTCAAGTTACCTCAGATAACGACAAAGCCTTGCGAGTGGTCAGTGGAACAGGAGGAGGCACAGGAGGGTCAGTAGCTTTTGAGACTGCTTTTGCGAGTCAAACTGTTGCAGGAACTAACGCTGGAACCTCTATTACGATAGCACAAATGCCAGCACATACGCATACAGGAGGCACTAATCAATATCATTCCAATAATCCAGAAGCAGGAGCAGCAATGTACGTTGGCAATGCCTCAAATACAAGTCCGACTGCTTCAACTGGTGGCGGATCAACACATACGCACACCTTTAGCGGTACTTCCATTAATCTGGATGTCCAGTACATTAATACTATTGTTTGCAGTAAGGATAGTTAATGGATGTAATCATAGGCGAATGCCCTTTAGGTGCTAAATGCGAAGAAGCTAAGACAGTGAATGGCAAACAGGTATTAGTTCGTTGCCCTTGGTATACAAAAGTGATGGGTAAGAACATCAATACTGGAGCAGATACCGATGAGTGGGGGTGCGCTATAGCATGGATGCCAACCTTGATGATTAACACGGCAAATGAGTCTCGTAAGGGAGTAGCCGCTATTGA
>Ga0308008_1000145_pt1 | contig 35068 bp, 47 predicted proteins | sample Neamet125_FD_203140 | JGI IMG/M metagenome (GOLD analysis project Ga0308008, IMG submission 203140) | Marine microbial communities from water near the shore, Antarctic Ocean - #125 | ecosystem: Environmental > Aquatic > Marine > Unclassified | place: Southern Ocean | collected 2014-07-24
ACGCAGGTTCATTGCAAACAAGAATTGGTTCAAGCGCGACAGCGTGGAATGCTTGGAAAGCCATCCATGTAGCAGGAAATAATTTAACGGCAGGCACTATCTCTAGTGGTGCTATTACAAGTACAGGAAATATAACAACAACTGGCTCAGCTATCACCGTAGACCCTGCATCTGGCGATGCAATCTTGTCTTTACAGGGAGCATCAGGGGGGCAGACTTTAAGGATTGACCAAAACAGCATCAGAAGCAGTACAAACTCACCTATTAGCTTTTTAACAAACAGCCAACTGTCATTTAGATTAAACACTGATAGAAGTGTAGAAGTTACTAATGGCGATTTTAAAATTGGCGGCACTACAGTAATATCCGCTAGTAGAAATATAACTATGGGGTCTAGTTTAACTGTCGCGGCTGATGGTGGTAGTAACTACACATCAAACCACATTAGATTTATGTCGCACAATACTGCGCGTGGTGCAGGTCACTTCTTAATGGACGATGCAGGTGCTAACACTTGGTACACAGGCACAGCTTATTCTGATGCCTTTAATAACTGGGGAGTTCATTATAAGGCGGCTAATGAAGACGAAGAAACTGCACATACTCAGCGCAGAGTTTTCAGCGTATCTAAAGTCGGTAATGCCGTTTTTTCAGGCACGATAAATAGTGGAGCTATTACTTCTAGTGGCGATATAAAAACAAGCGGTACTGCTTTAGGCGTAACTCAGACTGATGGTGATTACTTAGCCAAACTTTATCAAGCGGGTGCAGATGGAATATTAGAGTTATTTACAGGGCAAGCAACACCTCTTTCAAGAATAAAATTACATTCCTATTCTACTAGTTACATTAATCCTGCTTCTGGTGGTCTTGGATTAGGAGTTACAACCGTTGGTTCAGGTCAAAAACTCAATGTTGGCGGTGGCATAGGAATATCTGGCACCACAGTAATAGATGCCAGTAGAAACCTGATAAATTTGGCTAACATAACGCAAACTTCTGGTTTTTCAATTTACCTAGGAACTAAGACTCGTCTAAGTTCAGACAATAACGGTGAGGTTGGCCTAAATTACGGCACTACTTCAGGTACGGCATCAACTAGTCTTGCGATTTATAACAACACTACAAAAACAATAAGTTTAAATAGAAATGGCACAATCACTAGTGGGGCTATTACTACTATAGGCAGTTTCCTTGTCGGGACGCGCGGCAAGATGGGTCAGGCTAACAACGACCTCTTTATTTGCTCAACTACCTCTCAGCACTCAGGTTTACAATTTGCTAACGGTGCAATCCATCCTACAAATAATACAGGCGCACCATCTGATTCTGCTCAGATAGATTTGGGGTCAAGTAGTTATCGGTTTAGCGATATCTATGCTCGCAACGCCACTATTCTCACTTCTGATAGAAACGAAAAACAAGATATTGAGGTTTTATCAGCCGCAGAACAGCGCGTAGCAGTGGCGGCTAAAGGTCTCCTACGGAAATTTAGGTGGAAAGATGCGGTTTCAGAAAAGGGTGATGGTGCGCGGATTCACTTTGGTATTATTGCTCAAGATTTACAGGCCGCGTTTGTTGCCGAAGGGTTGGATGCAGGACGATATGGAATGTTTACAAGCAACACTTGGGACGAGGATGGTGTAGATAAAACTAGAATGGGTGTTCGATACAGTGAATTACTCGCATTTATAATTTCAGCAATTTAACTTAACTATCTCTAAAGGAGATTTAACATGGCTATAACTAAAACCGAAGTACTACAAAGATGTGAAACATACCCCGCGCAAGATTCAACAGCGGCATCAAGCACCAACGAAGGTAATCCAACCTTGATGGTTGTGGTGGAAATTACTTTTGATGACACTGGCGATGCGGAATTGCCTGCAATAAGTAATCATGTGACTCACTTGTCGCGTTATGATGCAAGCGGAGACCCCACTGTAATCAGCGGTCAACTACCTTTAGTGCAAGCTATTTGTGGCGCAGTTTGGGCTTAACAATAAATGCGTTTATTTTTTAAATGTTTCTTATTGTTTGTTTTTTGTTCTTTATGTACAGCGCAAGAAACAGAACCTATGGGCGATACCGATTCTGACAACAATCAGGATGGTTCGCTCAACACTAATACTGTAGGTTCGGTTGTAAGCAGTAACAACAATAGTAAAGATGACAGCATAACGAATACATACAATGGTGCAGGGTCGTCCGGTGATATGCCGGTAGGTTCTGCTATCGCCCCTAGTTATATGTCTAACGGTATGGAAACATGCTTGCAAGGTTCAGGCGGCTCTATCCAAACAGGAATTATAGGCGTCACGAAGGGGTCGTATAAAGCTGATGTTGACTGTAACCGCAGGAGAGACGCTAAATTGCTTTCTGACTTAGGAATGAAGGTAGCGGCAATAGCAAGAATGTGCGAGGATACAAAGGTTTGGCGATCTCTATTCATATCTGCAACGCCATGCCCTGTATTATCAGGAGGGAGGTTAGTAGTTGGCAAAAGGGCTTTCCTTTTAATGAAGATGCAACCTAGTCTGTATATACCAGATTACGGTGAGGTGCATATGGCAACACATGCCATAATAACCAAACGACCTGCATATCCAAAATACACAAAAACTCAAGAATGGTACAACGCAATTTTAAGTATAGGTGCAGATGATGAGCAAGAAAATGAAAATGTTTCTGATGAGTCTGTTTCTGACCAGTTCCGCAGTTCAAGCAACTGAGTTAGACACGTTAATCGCAAGCAGTGCGGCTATCATAGATCAAATAAACACTGGCATTTTAATGACAGGTGCGGCTATGGCCTACTCTAATACTGGCACTGGAATTAGTGAAGGGCAATTAGCAGGTACGGCATATATAACCACAGAACAAGTCAACGCTTACAATCAGGCTTTATCAGGCATGGTAAATTACTTGCCGTATGGAAGCGCCCAAGAGTATTTGGAAGATCAAGCTGATGCAGAACTTGAGCTTATGGAGGCGGCTATTGATGATTTTACATCCGTAGTAGTCGATATGCTTGCAGTTCAAGAGGTTGCTGAATTAGCGTCTGAAGCGTCAACTCCAGATGAAGAGGCGGCAGTTCAAGAATATGTGACTAACAATACAGACGCTTTAACGATAGATCAAAGCGATGCAGATACATACAATCAAAGCCTTGATGACATAGAATCTCACGCGAATGCCGCAGGAGCTTTCTTAGGTGTTGCCGCAAACTCTGACGCGGTGGCTTTCTTGGATCAAGGGGCGATGGACAATAACACCCGAATCGAAACAAACACTCTTTCTTATAGCGCATCTACTCAAGCCGTTAGCCTTGCTTGGACTACTGGAAACCCTGCTACTAGCGTGTATGTCAACGGCTCAGATGCCTTTAATATTAATCTGTATATGTCTAACCAAGACATTTTAACGGCAGGAGCAAGCAGTGAGCTCTACCTTACTGGCCCAACGTATTTAGGGTATGAATGTTTTATGACTCAGCTTAACTGTGAGGAAACAGGAGGATGAGCCTAGCAGAAACAGAATTAACTATTGGCGGCACGAGCTTTAAAGGAGTATATATTGCAATACTTCTTAGCCTTGCAACAACATTAGGCGGTGGCGTATGGACTGCAAGCTCATTGTATAGCCGCCTAGAAACGGTTGAGGCTGTAGTAGTCCCTAATATCAGCCCTATAGAAGAGCAGATGCTACTAGTTGAACAGGAATTAACTGCAAGTATCTTGCTAATCAAACAAGAATTAAAAGATAACGATGTTTCACAGCTTCAAGGTAAATTAGCGACATTAGGCGTAAACCTAATTACCATTATGGAACAGCAAGAAAAGCTACTTTTAATTGACGATAATGTTGACGATTTAGAAAAAGACATTGAAACCATGAAAGCCACAGTTGCTAAAGCTGAATTAATGACAAAATCAATGCAAGAGTTACGGTCAAAAATGAACGTGATTGCTAGAGAAATTGATGATTTATGGAAAGGCATGGACTACATTAGCAATCCTTTAAAATAATAAGCTATAATGAACATTCACAAACTTAGGAGTGTTTAAAATGGGCGATAAAAAAGCAACACCGATATCAATAAACGATAAAGATTATATCTTTGAAGAGCTAACACCAGAACAGCAGACTATGATTAATCACGTAAGAGTAGCAGATCAGACCTTAGCGCAAGCAAAATTTGATGTTGATCACGCTCAAGTAGCTAGAGATGCATTTATGCAAATGCTAACTTTACAGCTAGAATCCGACGTTCTAGTTGACGAGATAAACTAATGGCTACAGTCAAAGAAGCGTTATTAAGACTTGAAGCCCACGAAAGGGAATGCGTTGTGCGTCTAGAGTCTATTGATGACAAGTTTAAAAGCATAGAAAAACGCCTTGATGAGGGTACAGCTAGATTTAAAAAGTCTGAAATGATGCTGTGGGGTATTTACCCCCTCATTATAGGGCTGTTTTTAATAGATAGGCTATAAAATGTTAGAAGCACTGATTGCACCTGTAGCCAGTTTACTGGATAAATTTATACCTGATGCCGACACTAAACAAAAGATTGCGCATGAAATTGCAACTATGTCAGACCGCTACGCGCAGGAACTCGCAGTCGCTCAGATTAAGCTCAACACCGCAGAAGCCAAAGGAAGCGCATTCCAAAGAAACTGGCGACCCGCCACAGGATGGGTCTGCGTCCTTGCCCTTGGAGTCAACTACTTAATATCACCGTTAGCCGCAGGTGCAGGAATAGATATTCCTCAAGCAGACGGTGGCACGCTTATGCCAATTTTAATGGGTCTTTTAGGTCTTGGCGGCATGAGAAGCTTTGAGAAAAAGAATCAAATACAAGGAAAATAATCATGGATAAAACACCAAATAAAATAGAAGAAAAAAAGAACTTTTTTAGGCCGAAAGAATTAGCCTGTAAATGCGGTTGCGGGACAAGCGGGTTTGATTTAGACTTTTTAGCAACCTTAAATACAATAAGAGAAGAGTGTGGGTTTAGCTTTCCACTATCATCAGCATACAGGTGTCCTCAACACCCTATAGAAGCGCGTAAAAAATCGCCAGGATCGCATTTCTCAGGAAAGGCTGTAGATGTGTTATGCAATGGAGAAAAGGCTTTAGAAGTAATTAGGGTAGCTCAAAAGCATGGTATAAAAAGAATTGGCGTTCAGCAAAAAGGTGGAGGCAGGTTTATCCATTTAGACGGCTGTACAGAAGATGAAGGTTTTACAGTTCCGGCATTTTGGTCATATTAAAATAATCAGTGATTCTGCCCCTTTAATCAGGGGCTTTTTTTTGTCTCCAGTAAAATAATAAACTAAAAGGTTTACTTTTGCATAAAAAAGGCGCTTAATGAAACCTCAATCAACGAAAAAAGGGCTTTACCATGAAACAGCAAACAATCACTTCAGCATTATTCATCAACTGGGATAGAAGCGAGTTAAACGATTATTACTGGGCTATTTTGGCTAACGACACGCTAACAGCTTCACAGCTTAAAATTGTATCTATTATTGACGGCATACTTTTTTCAGGAGTAGCGAAATGATCAAATTACACAAAGACACCTCAGATGAGATAGCAGAACTTATCAATAGCATCGAGGTTGTAAATGACGAAAAAAATCATCTTTCTATTCAGGCTAATTATAAGTGGGATCTGATGAATCTTGAGCAGAAAAAAAAGAACAATTTACAGCGCGAAAACTTGACGAGGGAATACAACACACTGCTCATTAAACTCTATGACCGTTTTGGTATTGAATTACCTTTGTATAGGTTTATTGATCGAGTCGATAATGTAATGAAACTTGAGAAAGCTATTTAATCAACCGCCCCTTCGGGGGCAAATAAGGGGAACGTATGTATTTACATAATGATTTTAAAAAACACGTTGTTGATCCTATTTTAAATCTTAAAGATTTGGATGAAATGACTGACCATGAGCGGGGGGAGTATGACGCAATTCACGGTCACGATGTAAAAGATAATGAATCACCCGATTATTACAGCGGTTATGATTCTGAATATTTTGCAGGGTCAAGCGATGAAGAGCGGGGATCAATAGATTGCAAATTAGGATTCCCACATAAGGCGGGTCAATCATTAAAATATGATGTTGGCTACGCAGAACAGTATGAAAAAGACGAAGCCGCAGGAGGCAGATCAAATGACTCTATCTAAAGATGTATGGGAAACATTATCAAAAATTGATGTAACAGATCACGTTGAGCTTAAAGGAAAACTTACTTATCTATCTTGGGCTTGGGCTTATGGGATTATGATGAAACATTATCCTGATCTCCATTATAGCTTTGAAGAAGATCGATGTGAGGAAACAAGCACAGTAGAGATTAGCTGTACTGTTCACATTCATACAGGCTCAGATCGGGATCAAGTCATGATGCGTCATATGTGGTTGCCTTGCATGGATAACAAAAATGCCGCGATGGTCAACCCTGATAAATGGGCAATTAACAAATGCAAAATGAGATGTCTCGTTAAATGTTTTTCCATGTTTGGTTTAGGGCATTACATTTATGCAGGTGAAGACTTGCCAGAAGAGCCAGCTGAATTACCTCGCATTAGCGGTATGCAATTATCAGTTATTGAGGCTTATCTTATTTCTACTGGCGTCAGTGAAGAACGGTTTTGTCAGAAGTATGCGGTCAATAAGGTGGAAGAGTTAAAAGCACTACAATATGACCGCGCAGTGGCGGCTCTTGAGGCTAAAAGTAAAGTAGCTGTAACGGCTGATTATGTTGTTACTGAAGCCGGACTAGAGATTGCAGGGAAATGATTATACTGGGTATGGAACAGGGGACTCCTGAATGGCATGCTATGAGAAACGGCAAGCCTTCAGCGAGTTGCTTTAACCGCCTTATAACTAACGCAGGGAAACCGTCTACTCAGAACATAAATTATATCAATGAGTTGACGGCTGAATTACTAACTGGAAAGTCTCAGCCGTTTTATAAAAACGAACACATGGCAAGAGGTAATGAGCTTGAGCCTGAAGCAAGAGATGAGTATGAATTTATAACCGATAACGAAGTAATAGAAGTCGGGTTTGTAGTAGATAAAAAGTTTGAGTATGGTTGCTCTCCAGATGGATTAATAGGCACACAAGGCGGTTTGGAGATCAAATGCCCTGCTCAAAATACAATGGTCAAATATCAGCTAAATGATCAAGAGTTAGTTAAGGCTTATCATCAGCAGGTGCAGGGCTGTATGTATTTAACAGGAGCAATATGGTGGGACGTATTTGCATTCCATCCTGATATGGCTCACGTCTTAGTTAGAGTTAAACGAGATGATGAGTTTATTAAAAAACTAGCTGTAGAAATCGATGCGGCTGTAAACGCAATAAAAACCAATCTGGAGTTATTATCATGAAAGTAGGAATCTCAGTAAGAATCGATGTTACAAAAATAGACAAGTCACGTTTGTATAAGGGCGCGAAAGGGGTTTATCTTGATCTGACAACTTTTATCGACACTGAAACGCAAGATCAGTATGAGAATAACGGATTTATATCTCAATCGATGACGGAAGAAGAGCGTCAATCTAACGCAGAGAAAACGCCAATATTAGGTAATTGTAAGGTAATTTATACTGACGGTGGAGCTAAAGCCGCACCTAAAGCGATTACCCCTCCTGCAATGAGTATGGAAGAGCTTGAGGATGATATTCCGTTCTAGCTAAAAACCCCCCCTCGCGGGGGGGAAACCATAGGAGGTTTGCGGATCGGGGAACCCGCTCAATCAATATATCACAAGGCTAATACAATGGATATGATAGACGCAGGAAAATGCTTGAAAAAAGCGCAAGCCAGTGTTGGAATGACAAGCCGTGACTTGGCTAACCTTACTAACACTTCCCCTCAACAAATTATAAGGTGGAAAGCTAATAAAAATATGAAGCTCCATGCAATACAGGTTCTTTCAAGAGCTTTAGGTATTACCGTTAATGACTTCATCGGATTTGAGTATAAGTAATCTTATTGGTTTACTTTTTAATAGAATTGAAGTTTAATTGTTACAGTGTTTGGGCTTTAGCAGTTGTGAATTGACACAACCCCGAAAGGGTGGCGAACTCCTTAGAAAATGCCATAGACGCGGTTGACCCTCCGCACAGAGCCTCACAATTTAATCGGTTTTAAGTTGTGAATAGTTTGGATATACGATACAGACACGAATTAACCGCAGAGTCGTTTTGCCCTCTGATCTTAAATTTACAGCTTTTTGTTGTAAAAGGGTTATATGGTCTTTAAGAAAACATTATTAAAAAAACTTTATTCACTCAAATAGGCGAGGTTTGCCGAGCCATAGGAAGCTATTATGAATGATAAAACATTGTTTATGTTGTGCAGAGAGTCTTTTGATTACGTGGAAGGCAATCTAATCTGGAAAGTAATTAAGAGTAGGGTTCGTATTGGACAGATAGCCGGTTCTATCAGCGGTAGGGGTTATGTAAATATAAAGCTAAATCAGAAGGCTTATCTAGCTCATAGGCTAGTGTACCTTTGGCATCATGGATATTTACCGGCTGTTTTAGATCATATTAACGGTGATCCTCGTGACAATAGGATTGAGAATTTAAGAGCCGCAACACCTAGTCAGAATCAACACAATCGAAGCCTAAACCGCAACAATACCTCTGGATATAAGGGTGTATGTTGGAACAAGGGAAGTATGAAGTGGCAAGCTAAAGTAAAGAAAAATAATGTCTATAAACATCTTGGATTTTTCGATGATATTTTAGATGCCGCAAAGGTTGTGGCTGATTATAGAATCAAAATGCATGGTGAGTTTGCAAAACATCAATAGGGGAAAAAAATGAAACTTTGTACACAAGAAGATTGGTTTCCACCAGAGGATCTGATAAGTAAGTGGAAGTCAGCATATCCTAAGGTAGACGTCGAGCAAGAATTAAAGAAGATGGATACTTGGTGCGAATCTAATCCGACTAAAAGAAAAACACCCAAGGGCATCACTAAGTTCTGCAATTCATGGTTAGGCCGGTGTCAAGACACAGGGGGCGCGTCTCCGTTTGCTTCCGCTAGACCTAAATTAATAAATGGAGAGATGCGGTTGCGAGATATTCCTGTAGATGCAAAATTAACAGACGTTTCTTGGCTTGAAGATCCTGAAGAAAAGGCGATGATGATTGAATATTATTTGAAGTTACGCGGTCACTATTTTGACGGAAAGGATCTTAGATATGCCAGCAACTAATAAGCCTAGATGGGTTGTTTTTAAAGGCAGACATCCTTATTTTGAAGATGGAGTTCCATATACATATGCCATGTACAGCGATTGGACGATTGAAAACAACGAAGACGGAGGCGTTATTCGATCAACCATGAAAGGAAGGTTAGGGGCGGCTTATTACTGTGAACCTAAACACTTAATGAGTGTTAAGACGTTTAAAGAAAAAGCTAAAAAAAGAGCTTTATCTGGATTTTGTAAGAAAAAAGACGACAATAAAATCATTGAAATAAAACCTGAATCTTTATCTAGTCAATGGTTGAGGAAAAAACTATGACGGAGGGGGATTACGTTTACATACAGTCTAAAGAGGACATTCAGAAACGTCTCCCCTCCCTTTTAAAGAGGTTTGAAGAGTGGGATTACTCAAACCCCTTGGCGGTTCGGTTAGAGCAGTATCAGAACCCTAGAAGCCTAAGTCAAAACAAACTATTCCATGCTTGGTGTGATCAGATGGAACGGCATTTTATAAAGAAAATCCCTACTGCAACCTCTGAGAATTTAAAGATGATGATGAAACAGCGTTTTCTCGGAACGTATGATATCAACATAGGAAAGACAACAATAAAAGAACAGGTTAAAGCTACTAGCAAGCTCAAAAAAGGCGAAATGGTTAATTTTATGGATCAAGTGTATCATTGGGCTAGAGATAATGGGGTTTTGTTAAGCGTTCCAGAGCATAGCGAATACCAACGGTTAAAACAAAAACAGGATAGATAGCATGTCTAAAATTGACCCGAATGTTTTGATAGAATATGCAAAATCAGAAAGACAAAAACAAATTATTGGCGCGGTTATCGAGTGCGGAACGCGCAAAAAAGCGGCTCAAAAACTTTCGATTCATACAACTAGCGTAGATCGGGCGATGACTAGGGTAGAAGCGTATGCCGCTAAACAAGGAATAGCGCCTCACAGAGATTTAACACACCAAACCGCAGAAGGGTTTGAGGCTAAAAGAATATCGACAGCTTACAAAGAAGACGGCACAGTTGCTATTCAGTGGGTAATTCAAGAGCCTGAAAAAAAGAGTTTGCAGGAAAAGCTCAACATGATGATCGAAGGGGTTAAAGACGATCTCAAAGGCTTTAAGAAGCCAATGAAAGAGCCTGCAGGAGTCGATGCTGATTACCTTTCTATGTATGTAATGGGCGATCATCATTTTGGAATGCTAGCCGATGCAACTACCAAGCTTGATGATGACGATTGGGACGTAAAGATTGCAACGCAAGTGTTAATAGATGCAACAAACCGCCTCGCTCTTAGAGTGGGTAATTCTGAGATAGGGGTATTGCTAAACGTAGGTGACTTTTTCCATGCAGATTCAAGCAAAAATGAAACAACTGCCGGAACAAGGGTTGACGTTGATACTAGGATAGGCAAGACGTTTAAGTTAGCAGGAAGGTTGTTCGCCATGCTAATAGAGAGAATGCTACAGACACATCAAAAAGTGATAGTGATTAACGCTAGAGGCAATCATGATTCAGATATGGCTTGTCATTTATCTAGCTCTCTGGAATTGCTGTACAGCAACGAGCCAAGAGTAGAAGTTTTAGAGAATTATTCAAAATTCATACATTTACAATGGCACAACAACCTTTTTGTTTTCCACCACGGAGACAGAATAAAGCACGAACAGATTTTACAGGCTGTTATTAAGAATCTTGATGAGCAGTGGAGTGAGTCTAAAAACAGATATTGTCACCTTGGGCATATACATCATCATACGGCAAGAGAGGTAGGCTCTATGCATTTTGAGCACTGGGGTTCTCTAACTGGTACGGATCAGTGGCATTCCGATTCAGGGTACGGAGCAGAGCGTTCTATGACCGCCCTAATTTATCATAAAGATCACGGTGAAGACTCAAGAGTTAAAATCACTATCGGAGGTCTGAGTGAGTAATGTTATCAAATTTCCAAAAGATGGTGTCAAACTGGAAAGGCTCTACTGTGAAGAATGCTCTAGTCCACTGCAGTATTGGTATTGCCGCGACGATGATATTAGTTATGGTCTTTGTAGTAGCTGTGATTTACATCATCCTGATGAAGTCACATTATCTAATCACGAAATACATTAATGGCCTTGATTAAAAGGTCGTAAGGGGTTTTTAATGGCAAAGCGTAAACTACGCACAGTTGCTCAAGAAGTAGATATGGCCGCCAAACTTCTACAACGCTATGTAAGGCTAAAAGCATCCGATGACAACGGTTATTGCCAGTGCGTTAGTTGCGGAAGGGTAGCACATTACGCGAAGATGGATGGTGGGCATTATTATAGCCGTAGGCATATCAGGTTGAAATGTTTTGAAGAGAACGTGCATCCCCAGTGCAAGCGGTGCAATATGCTGATGAACGACCCTGTTATCAATGACGCGTACAAGGAATTTATGGTTGATATGTATGGCGAAAGAAGAGTAAAGGCCATGAAAAAAATAACTTATTTGCCGCCTAAGAAGTTTAACAGGGATGAAGTGATCGAGTTTCAGCGCAATTTGAAGGCTAGAATCAAGCAAGAAGAGCACAGGGTAGGTGAAATTTAAGTTATTTTGTCAGATAGTAAACTAAAAGGTTTACTTTAAGGAATAAAAGGCGCTTAATTGTATCTCAATCAAAAAAACAAAGGGCTACCCCATGAACATCATTAAACACATTACTCACAGAATCGAAGAAACTCGCAAGCATAATAAAGTTCCTTGCAAAAACTATGCTACCGAAGAAGCCGCAGAAAAAGCAGTTGCAAAAATCGCGGTAATTGTAGGTCAACACCACGATACTAGGGCGGCAGACTATGTTGTTTTTTACAATGAATCGTGGGGTCGTTGGGTTGCCGCTATCTCTTTAAATGAATTAATACAACGCCATGATTCTTGCGGAGGCTATGTTGGGTTTGCCGCAGATTCGGGATTTTACTGCTTCTAATCTAATCGCCCCTTCGGGGGCATATCAAAAAACTAAGGGGAAACACATGAAAGAATTTAATGGACACAGAAGTTGGAACGCATGGAACGTATCACTCTGGTTATCAACTGATGAAGATTTATACAACGCTTGGAACTGGATGCCTGAACACTTCTCGCTGAAAAAAGCCGTAAGCACGTTGTTATTTGTCTTACCCGCAAAAACTCCAGATGGTGCGGTATATAATCGATTGAGCGTTAAACTAGCCATAGAATTATACTTTGTAGGGGTGCAGTCATGAGAATTAACGAATGTTATTTAAGCGAAAGCAGGGCGCGTAAAGCACAATCTGAAAAGCGTACGCAAAACCGCACTGATTGGATTTTAGTAAGCGTTGCCGTAGTGTTGTATTTTGTCGTTAGCAACATGAGTTATAACGATTGTTTGATTAGGGGGATATGCTAATGTTACTTTATACGCGAGGCATGCAGGATTTTAAAGAGTTTATGATTGAGCATATGTTGCCTGAGATTTATCACAATTATCGCAAGTGGGAAGGTGATTTAATTGATTTAAAAGATTATGACAAAGATGAGATCACTTATGCTTGGTTGCAGACGATGCCTAGTTGGGTAGACGATGTTGTCCCTGCTATGATCCATGATTCTGCAAAGTTTATTGAAGATATTTATTTCGATAGAACAAGCAATACAGCGTCTAAATACAGAGACGCTATTTATTTATATCTTGAGTGTGATTTGCGACAGTTAATTCAGGAGATACACGACAATGAATACAATATACAGCCTGAACCTTTTGCTGGCTATTTGGGGGGTGAATGACATGATTGACATTATGATTGGATTTATAGCCGTTGTATTAATAATTGTGTTTATATATGGGGGGTATTTGTTGCATGAGGATTCAGTGCTTTTAACTCCAGAAGAATTAGAATCCGACAGTCAAAGCAGATACGACAAAAAGAAACTACTGCCTGAAACTTGGACAGACAAAGAGCGTTTTGAGGGTAGAGAATATCATATAGATGGTTTTGTTTGGACAGAAGAATTAGAATCCGACAGTCAAAGCAGAGAACATCATATAGCGCTAACAAACAAATGTCGTTTAACTCCAGAAGAATTAGAATCGGTACAAAGGTCGAACTGGGAGCGTCTTAAAAAAGAACATCCCGCCATACTTAAAGAAAAAGATTAAGGCCAAGGCTATCTTTTGCCTTTTGAGCCAGACTAGTCCACTGGTGGTCGCAACGGACTATTAATTTTTGTTATATATTGTATGTTGTTTTTGCATTCGCAGATAACCTAAAAGCTCTATATTATGCCGCCTCTAATTAACCAAGAGGCCATGATGATTTTATATATGATTATTTTTGTAGTAGCAGGGTTGTTTGCTGTTGCTGTCGATGACCTGACATAGTTTACATTTACGTTAAAAACCCGCTACAATAACCTTCCGCTAACAACAGCAGGGGGCGTCTAATGAAACAACTTCAAATATCTACATACATAGAAGATTGCTTGGATTGGCATCTAGATGAATTGTTGCTTGAGTTCGACGGCATTATAGAATCAATTATTTATGGTGACGCGCCTAGCAATATGGCTAAGAATGAGCTTGAGCTATGGAGGCACAAAGTTATTATAAAACTTGATGAAATCGCTGACGATGCTTCAGCTCAACTTGAGGCAAAACTACGCATAGAAGAAACAATAATCAATAACACTTTTGGAACCGAATCATGAATTTGATAATCAAATATATTAAAACAGGGGATTTGATTCCTTATGAAAATAACTCTAGAACACATAGTAACGCGCAAGTAGATCAGGTAGCCGCAAGCATAGAAGAGTTTGGTTTTACAAACCCTATCTTGATAGATCATGATAACGGTGTAATAGCGGGTCACGGCAGGCTTTTAGCGGCTGAATTGTTAGAGCTAGATGAAGTTCCAACTATCATGCTCAAAAACCTTACAGACGATCAGAAAAAAGCCTACGTAATAGCAGATAACAAAATTGCTTTAAACTCAGGTTGGGATGACGCGCTATTAAAGTTAGAGCTTGATGCTTTACTGGAAGTTGACTTTGATCTTGACCTTTTAGGATGGGACATTTTACCTTCGTTTGAAGAAGAGATTGATTATTCTGTGTTAAATGATGAAACCTCAGTGGATGCAAGCATCACGCAAGAAGTGCAGGATATGTCTACTGCGGTAAAACGCGCCATAATGATTGAGTTCGAGAATGATCATTATGAAGAAGCTAGAGAATTAGTTGATTATTGGAGAAAAGCCGGTGCTGATGTAGGATATATGTTGCTATGTTATTTAAAGGCTGAAAAGTCTAAGCAAGATAATCTATGAAGGTAACAGAAAAAACCAAAAATAATACAATATTTGACATCACGTCTTTAAGTAGAAATGATGTTAAGTGGGAAGATTACCTTTACAAGCAAACCCCTGTAGAAAAGATAGGAGGCATATATTTTAAAAGAGAAGACAAATTTGCCCCCTTAGGATATGGCTCTATAAACGGAGCTAAGTTACGTCAATGTATTTGGCTAGTGAACGATTGGGTAAAGACTAAAGGCATAAGAGGGGTCGTTTCAGGGTCGGTAGTCGGGTCTCCGCAGCACCCTTTTATCGCGTCTATCTGCAAACATTTTAAAATTGGCTGTTTAATAGCAACTGGTTCTAAGAATTATCAAGATCACTTAAACATGGCAATGGCTGAAGAGCTAGGCGCAAAGTTTCATATTGCTAAAATAGGTTACGCCAAAGCGTTGCAAAGTATCTCATTTAAGCTATCTGAGAGACTGCATAACCATGAAGTGCTTGAAACGAATATAACCGTAGACGAAAGGCTAAATCCTCCGTCTAGGATAGAGGCATTTCACCGCATCGGTGCTGAACAGGTTAAGAATATACCTGACGATGTTGAGACAATCATTATTCCATGCGGAAGCTGTAATTCAGTAGTGTCTATATTGTACGGTGTAGGCCTGTTTAAGCCAAAATCATTAAAGAACATAGTCTTGATGGGGATAGGCAATAACGGCAGTAACAACCTCGATTACATACCTAGAAGGTTAAGCATTATTAGCGCGGTTAAGAAGCTCAAACTAACTGAGCTTTTTAGGTTTGATAATGAGTCAGGTAAATACAACATATTTCACTATAATTTGAACGGTTCAGGTTATTGTAGTTATTCTGATTTGATGCCTTACAATCACTCTGGCTTAGAGTTTCATCCAAGATATGAGGGGAAATGCATGAATTATATTAACGATAACAAAGAAATGTTTTCTCATTTTTGGACAGAAAAAACATTGTTTTGGGTTGTGGGGAATGAACCTACATGGGTTTAAGCGAACAAAAAACCGGCAGATATTGTAATATTCACGGCAAAAAAGAGGTTTCAAACCTTACTAGCGGTATGGATTTTAGGTTGCCGGAGTATCGCAGAGAGGTATTCTTGCGGTTTTATGAATTTAGCCTTAAATATAACGCTCATGCCGGAGCAGTATATTATGCATTTGAATACCTATTTGAACACCTAAAGCTAACGCAAGAAGAGAAACTTTGGTTTACATACATCAACGGTTGCTCTCAGAACGTCATAACCACTTATATGATATTCAAAGAATTTCCATCTTTAGCTGATCTAGATATGCCTAAATTAAGGAAATGGTTTAGGCTAAATTACAAAAGAATAGGGTGGGATACAGACAGGAGATACCATAAAAACGTATTTGAGGATTGCGTACAGAACTATAAAGACAATCTAAATGGGCGCACTCAGGTAGAAATGTTTGATTCGTTAGCTAATACTGATGATAAATACATCAACTTTGAAAGGGTCTGGGATTACGTTAAAACCAATTTTTACACGTTTGGACGGCTATCAACATTCTCATATTTAGAGTATTTGCGTATAGCGGGAGTCAATCTTGACTGCAATAGCCTGTTTATTGATGACATATCAGGCAGTAAATCGCATCGGAATGGTCTGTGCAAGGTACTAGGCAGGGATGATTTAGATTGGAAGAAGCAAGATTTAAAATATGCGCCTAACACCCTTGAATGGCTTACTTTTGAGGCTAAATCTTTATTACAAGACGCTAAAGAGAGAATTAATCACAAAGATGTGTCATATTTTACCCTTGAAACGACACTTTGCTGTTATAAAGGGTGGCATAGACCTAATAGGCGCTATCCTAATGTATACAACGATATGTTTAGAGATAGAATTTTAGTCGCAGAAAGAAACTGGAATAAGAAGCTCCCTATATTTTGGGAATGCCGTAAAGCCTGTTTACCGTCTTATCTGCGCATAGAAGACAACCCTGAAGACTGCGGTTTAAAGCCTGAAAAACAGAATCATTATAGGAATTATGGGGAAGTGATTATGATGGATTTAGATTACGATTGTTTTACAAATAGTTACTCGAAAGCATGAATATATTGTTGATAGGCGCGTGTGGTTCAGGCAAAACGTGGGTTATGAAAAGCCTCATTAAAGAACACAAGCTAAATACCCCCGCAAAGGTAGGGATGATTAAGTTTAGGACTAACAAAACTATATCAGTGCTAGGCGTATATGACGGAACGGTATTTGAGGGCAGTGACAAACTTTCTATGGCTGTGATGCGTGATTGTCAGATGTGGGAAGACGTTAGGAAAGAGCATAAAATGATAGGCGTTTGTGAGGGGGATAGGTTTACAAACAAAACTTTTATCGACACCTGCAAACCTTATATCATAAGAATCACTGATGACGGTCAAGAAGGCAGAGAGAAACGCCAATCTAGTCAGTCTGAAAGGCACATAAAAGCAATACAAACTAGAGTCAATAACATAACGCCAGATATAGAAGTTGCTAACAGCAAAGAGGCGCTTGAAGGAATACAAAGGATTATAACGTGGAAACAATAGATCTAGTCAAGGTTGAGCACAGCCGAAAGATAGGAGAGGTGTGTGAATTCATAGAGCCGAATGTCACTAAATCTTGCTATTTAAGAGACGGAGATGAAATAGTTGGGGTGTATTTAGAGGATGCTTCTGAAATGTTCCCTAAACTATCTCAACTAATGGCTATAGCGAACAAAGAGTTCCTGTCAGATAACGTACCAAAGGCGCTACTCAAACGCGCTGACGTAATACAAAGACGATGGGCAGGAGCAACCAGCAAAGAAGCACTGGCGGCAGGAACGGTTCAATACAGCACAATCATTGGTAGCGTACCTAAAAGAAAGCTAATGAGGCGCGATTATCACAATAGGAGCAGTGTTCACGCTGTTAAATCAGCTCAGACGTTCATTAAAGCAATGCTTATGGCTTCTACAGAGATTGATAGCGCAATGCACCAGTTATTGCCGGAACACCGTAAGGCGCATAAAGAGGCTGTTTCAGGAGTAGATGACGAATGGATGTTTGGAGAGCTTTTTACGAGCAGTATTAGCAATTTTAATATATCTGCGCCATTCCATAGAGATCGGGCTAATATAAAGCAAACTTTAAACGCGATATACACTCACAGGCATAACTCAGAAGGGGGCTGTTTATACGTCCCTGATTATGATGCTTGTTTCAGCATGCCTAGCGGTAGCCTTTTGTTCTATCCTGCTTGGAGAAACGTGCATGCAGTAACGCCAATAAAGCCAATACATAAGGGTGGCTATCGTAATAGTTTAGTGTTCTACGCAATCGGAGCGTTTTTATCGTGAAAAAAGGAAATCAAGGCGAGGGCGGTGGACGTCCTGAAAAGACATTAAGGGCTGATGAAGTAATACAGCTAGAGGCGCTATCTGCGTATCTTACTAAAAGCCAAATAGCTGATTATTTCTCTATATCTGAAAATACTCTAAGAGCTATCGAAGAGCGTCAACCGGAAGTTTTTGAGGCTTATAAAAGGGGGAGGGTTCGAGCATTCGCAGGAATGGGTCAAAACCTAATACAATTAGCTAAAGCCGGTAACGTATCAGCGAATATATTTTACTTAAAGACGCAAGCAGGATGGAAAGAAGAAGCTCCTGAAGTGCAAGATATTCCCGCAATTAACATAGTGATTGACAGCAATGCAATTAACGCTACCGCAGAGTAAGATATTTATATCTTCGTCACGATTCCGAGTATGTGTCGCAGGTAGGCGATTCGGTAAGACGTTCCTTTCTACAGGAGAGATATTAAAGGCCGCAATAGGTGCTAAGAATAGGAATTGTTGGTATGTTGCGCCCACGTATGGGGCGGCTAAAGAAATAGCATGGGATATGTTAATTCATACTATCCCTCAAGAATACATAGCAAAGACTAACGAAAGCACGCTTACTCTAAGGCTGATTAACGGCTCAGTCATATCGCTTAAAGGAGCAGAGAAGCCAAATAACCTTAGAGGAAGAGCGTTAGATTTTGTTGTGTTAGATGAGTTTGCTGACATGAAACCGGAAGCATGGTATGAGGTAATCAGGCCAAGTTTGAGTGACCGTCAGGGTTCAGCTGTCTTCATTGGTACGCCTAAAGGAAGGAATCACTTCTATGACCTGTGGGCTAAAGGCATGGATGGAGCAGACGATTGGGAAAGTTTTCAGTACACAACGCTTGAGGGGGGTAACGTACCTCACTCTGAAATAGAGGCCGCTAGATCAGACCTTGATGACCGCACGTTTAACCAAGAATATTGCGCGGAGTTCGTAACCTACTCAGGGTTAATCTATTATGGGTTCAGTAGAGATGAGTCTGTATTGGATATGCCTGATGTTAATGGTACACTCCACATTGGTATGGATTTTAACCTTGATCCCATGTCTGCCGTTATCTGCCTACGTAAAGGCGAGAAGCTGTATGCCGTTGACGAGATAGTCATGTATGGATCGAACACAGATGAGATGGTTGAAGAGATAAAGACTAGATACCCTAATCGTCCTATTATTATTTATCCAGACCCTGCATCACGGCAACGCAAAACAAGTGCCGGTGGTCGAACAGATTTGTCGATCCTACAGAACGCGGGTTTCATGGTGAAAGCCAAGAACACTCATGCTCTGGTTAGAGATAGAATAAACGCAGTGAACAGCCGGTTGCTGTCAGGTAGTAAGCAACGACATTTGTTTGTTAGCCCTAAGTGTAAGCATACGATTAAGAGCTTAGAGAGGCAAACATATAAAGAGGGTACAAGCGTACCTAATAAAGATGGTTTTGACCATATGAATGACGCGCTTGGCTATTTAGTAGAATACCTATTCCCTGTGAAAACTGAATACGACACACCACAACCAATCAGGTGGACTTGATGGACTTTGACGCAGAGCTAACGCACCCGCAATATGACAAACATTTAACCCGATGGGAGTTCTATTTGCGCTCATATATGGGTGGACAAGATTACATCGACGGTCGATATTTAACCCGTTATATAAAAGAATCCGATGAAGATTATGACAGAAGGCTTGAGCTTACACCTTTAGATAATCACTGTAAAAACATCGTACACATATACAGCAGTTTCTTATGGCGCGTACCACCTACTAGAGTGTTTAACTCTTTGACAGATAACGTAGCCCTTGAACCTTTCTTAAATGACTGCGACCTTGACGGAAGAAGTTTTAATGCGTTTATGCGTGAGGCTCAAGTTTGGTCTAGCGTATATGGTCACGTATGGTTAATGATGGATAAGCCTAAATCGAATGCCGGAACTAAGGCTGAAGAAATGGCTCAAGAAATCAGACCGTACATGACGATGTTCACACCAGAGAATGTTGCTGATTGGCGGTATGAGCGCACCCCAAGCGGTCGATTTGAGCTTGCATACCTTAAGGTTATAGAATCTGTTATCGAGCTTGACGATATGGAGGAAGAGGTATATTACAGGGTATGGGATAAAGAATTTATCTCTTTGTGGCAAGTGTCTGACGGTAAATCTACGCTACTTGAGCAAGAGATTAATCCGTTAGGAGCAATTCCTGCGGTTTTCCTTCCGGCTAATAGGTCGGTCGAAAGGGGGGTAGGTATAAGCGATTTATCTGATGCGGCTTATATGCAAAAAGCTGTCTATCAGGAGCTATCTGAAATTGAACAGTTGATAAGAATATCTAACCATCCTACGTTAGTTAAGACTCACGCAACAGACGCAAGCGCGGGAGCCGGTTCAGTCATTAATATGCCTGATGATATGGATGCTTCATTAAAGCCGTTTCAGATGCAACCAAGTGGCGCTAATCTTGACGCTGTACGCAACGCTATTACCGATAAAGTTGAATCGATTAACCGTATGAGTCACATGGGAGCAGTACGCGGCACTCAGGCTATTACTCAATCGGGCGTAGCCATGCAGACAGAATTTCAAATGCTGAACGCTAAACTGTCAGAGAAAGCAGATATCCTTGAGCTTACAGAAGAGCAACTTTGGGGTTTATTCTGCGAGTGGCAAGAAATAACGCCAGACGTTGAAGTGTTTTATCCTGATGCGTTTGATCTAAGGGATTACGATAAAGAGCTTACTTTCTTACAGCAATTAAGGTCTAGTGGGGTGCAATCCATCACGTTAGCGCAAGAGATTGATAAGAAGATAAGCGATCTAATCCTCGATGACGAATTGCTTGCTAAGGCGCACTTGGAAATAGAGGCTACGACACAAACCCTTGGTCAGTTTGATGATGAAGCAGACGCTGACGAAGAAACAGTTGAAGTCTAATGGCGGCTGACATAGATCAGCTAAAGAAGCTTGTTGCTCTTGCAGAGACACATCAGGCAAAACTGGCGAAAGCTCTAATTGAGCTTGAAAAGAACATTGCAACCATCATGGCGTCTGCTCCCCTGAAGGATGGTAGGCTGTTTGATTTGCAGTGGGCTATACAGGCTAGGGTAGTTTTAAGGCAAGCGATTGAAAAAGATTATCTTGTAGCTATTGATAAGATTATTCGTGAATACAAAGGTGTGGCGGCTAACGCTTTAAGCATGTTGAGCCAATACACTGAGTTTGCTAAATTAGACCCTGCTGTAATCAGGCAGTTGCAGAGCTTGAGCTTTAAAGGTTTTGAAGATATTGGTCAGCAATACTTAGATGTAATATCTAAAGAGGTATACAACAACACGCTGACAGGCGTTTCTTTTGCTGAAAGCGTTGCTGTGATTAAAGCTACTATCGACACTGGACTGAAGAAATACGCTAGTCAAGGGTTGCATGACTCCTTAATGCAGTTCGACGCTACAATTAATACAAAAATGGCGATTGATGCAGGGGCAAAGACGTTCAAGTATCAAGGACCAGATGATTCAGCGACAAGGCCGTTCTGCGAAAAGCACGTAGGAAAGGTTTATACTAAAGAAGAGATTGAAGAAATATGGAACAGCGATACGTGGGCGGGAAAGATCAGCGGTAATCCGTTCGTTGTAAGGGGCGGTTATAATTGCCGTCATAGGTTTAGAGGTCAATTTTAAGAGGAAGCATCATGCCAAAAGGTATCGGATACGGTAAAAAGAAGAAAAAGAAGAAAAAGTCTAAGAAGTAAGCAATTATGATACACTGACAATTAACTAACTACTCTTTATGAGGCACGCGACATGAGCGAAGAAACCATGGGAACAGAAGCTGAGACTGAAACAGCGGCAATACAAACACAGGAAAAGACGTTTTCACAAGACGAATTAGACAGAATCGTTGCTGATAGAATAGCAAGAGAACAGCGCAAGTTTGAAAAAAAGGTAGCCGGTATCGATTTAGATGACGCCAGAGACCTAATTGAAAAGCGAGAAGCGGCTGAAATCGAGCGTCAGAAAGAGCGAGGCGAGTTTGATAGCATCTTAAAGAAGACTGTCGAAAAGAAGGATTTGGAAATACAAGCGTACAAAGGCAAGCTACAGCAAACCCTAGTTGATGGGGCTTTAGTAAATGCGGCAAGCCAAAACAACGCAGTCAATCCAGATCAAGTGTCAATGTTGCTAAAATCTTTCACTAGGCTGTCTGATGACGGTACAGTTGAAGTGCTTGATGGTAGTGGTTCACCTCGATACAATGATAAAGGTGATCTGTTTTCTGTCAACGAGATGGTAACTGAGTTTTTAACAGGGAATCCGCATCATGTTCGCGCCTCACAAGGCGGGTCTGGATCGCAGGGTAAAACTGGTGGCATTAACGATGTGTCGGGTAAAACCAAAAGTCGTGCAGAATTTGAACAACTTAACCCACTAAAGCGTTCTGAATTTATCAGAGGCGGTGGCACAATCACATAATTTTAAGGATTATATAAAATGGCTAACAACATCGCGCAATTAATGCCCGACATTTATGAAGCACTAGATATAGTTTCACGCGAACTTACTGGAATGATTCCGGCTGTAACAATGAACAGCTCCGCAGAGCGCGCAGGTCTAAACCAAAAGATCCGCGTTGACGTTGAACCCGCAGGAAACGTGTCTGACATTACTCCTGCTATGACAATTCCAAACCCTACTGACCAGACTTCAGGGTCAACCGATATTGTAATCACTAAATCTCGTGCGGCTGAGTTTGGATTTATTGGTGACGAGCAGAAGATTCTTGACACTGGCATCGGATACGGAAACGTAAGAGCAAACAAGATCGCTCAAGCTATTCGTTCTGTAACCAATGAAGTAGAAATCGATCTGTGTGCCTTGCAAGCGTCTTTCTCTCGTGCGGCAGGTGCTTCTGGTACAACTCCGTTTGGAACAGCGGGAAACTATACTGACGCTTCTAACGCGCTGAAGATTCTTAAAGATAACGGTGCTCCTTTAACTGACAACCAACTTGTCATTAATACTACAGCGGGCGTTAATCTTCTTGGCTTACAAGCTAATGTTGATGCGGCAGGTAGTGCTTCAATCTTGCGTCAAGGTGTATTGTTAGATATTAACGGAATGCCTATTCGTGAATCAGCTCAGATTGTTGACCAAGCGGCTCAAGCTCAAACCGGCTGTACAGTTACAGGCGCAGAAGCTATTGGCTCAACTTCTATCGGTGTTACTGTCGCAGGTGGTGGAGCTTTCTCTGCTGATGCAGGTGATATCCTTACTTTCGCAGATGATTCTCGTAAGTATGTTGTAGCTACAGCCGTTGATATTGCGGGAGGAGCAACTGGAACAGTAGTTATTGCGGCTCCAGGATTGCAACAAGCTCAAAGTGCTACTAAAGCTATAGCGGGAGATGCCGCAGGTTCTAGAAACATGGCGTTTAATCGCTCTGCTCTAGTGTTGGCGGCTCGTGCTCCTGCGCGTCCGTCTGAAGGCGATATGGCTGAAGATGTGATCGTTATTACTGATCCGCGTTCTGGTCTAAGCATGGAATTTGCCATGTATAAAGGCTATCGCAAAGTGCGTTATGAAGTTGGTCTAGCTTGGGGTGTTAAAAACATCAAGCCAGAGCATACAGCCCTTTTACTTGGGTAATTGAAACTAGCCTCATCCTTTCGGGGGTGGGGCTTTTTAATTGAGGTTAATATGGCATTTTCGTCTGACGCTGATTTAGTAAAATTAGTCCCTGACATATTACAGTTAGGTATTACTTCATTTAGTAATGAGCACCCAAAAGCACAGGCTGATATTGAACGCGATTTGCGGATTAAGTGGTGGCCTCGAAAGCGCAGATCCGGTGACACTGAAGAAATGGATAACAACAAGCTTACGGATGCGCAATTTACACAAGCGGCATCTTTCCTTGTTTTATGGATGTATGTTTTACCAAAGCTAACTAATTGGGTCGATAATGACCGATTTTTAGAAATGATTGATTTTTATAAGGCTAGATATGGCGAAGAAATGGAAGCTGTATATGGCGATGGTATTGAATATGATCTGGACGGTGATGGAACGGTCACGGATTTAGAGAAAGAGTTTATTGGCGTTAATAGGTTAAACCGATAATGTTAATTAAAATGACTACAAATTTCGATTCTATTGCGAAGATTGTAGGAAAGAGAGGAAAACAGCTAAAGGCAAGTACCAAGCTCGCTCTCTTAAGAACCGGATTAGCCGGTGTAAATATGATAGAAGATAGGACGGCAAAGGGTCGTAGCTTCAAAGGCTCTATGTTTAAAAAGTATAACGCGCAATATGCCGCGTTTAGATCGTCTAGAGGTAGAGGAACAAAGCCAAACCTTGAGTTTACAGGGCGAATGTTAGGCAGTATGAGCGTTGTATCTAACCACAAAGAAGCGGAAATTTTCTTTACAAGAGGAACAGAGGCAAAAAAGGCCGCAATGAACAATGAAAAAAGGCCGTTCTTTGGGTTTAGTAGAAATGAAAGAAAGAAATTAGTATCAGTTTTTGAAAGGAATTTGAAATGAGTGTTAGAGAAAGCATTGCAAACAACATCGTTTCGACGCTTCAGCAGATAACTTCTCCTGTCGCGATAAAGTATGTTACAAGAGAACCTTTCGATTTTAACAAGCTATCAAACGCTCAATATCCTGCTATTCTAGTAAGAAGCGCAGACGAAACAAGAGAAGACAGTTCGATCGGTGGAGCATTAACTCAGAGAATGGGCACGATCAATTATGAGCTAATTTGTTTTGTTAAAGGCGCGTTAATAGATCAAGCAAGAAACAACATTATTGAAGCTATTGAAGAGGGGCTTGACGTTGACAGAGGTAGGGGTAATTCAGCCCTTGATACTCAGGTTGTCGGTGTTGAGATTGACGAAGGTTCTATTGACCCCATTGGTGGGGTTATTATTACAGTTCGCGTTGTGTATCAATATACTCGCGGAACAACTTAACTTAAACATAAGGTAGATAAATCATGGCGACTAAAACAGGCGCATCAGGTGTAGTAAAAATGCAAGTATCGGGTACGACAGTCGCGGTGGTTGGCGCAGTTCGTTCATTTACTTTTGAAGGTTCAGCAGACACTATTGAAGACTCTGTAATGGGTACGGTTGTTCGTACTTACAAGCAAGGCTTAAAAACTAACACTGTATCACTAGATGTATACTGGGATGAGGCTGATGCACAGCAACTAATCCTAGATGAAGGTACGGATATTGATTTCGAAGTATATCCAACTGGTGCCGGATCTGGCGAGACATTCTTTACTGGTGGCGGTATAGTAACAAGCAGATCAATCACTGGCGCGTTTGACGGTATGGTAGAAGCTAGTTTTACTATCCAGTGTTCCGGAGCCGTTGTCGAAGCTCAAGTATAATAAAGGGGAATTAAACCATGGGATTAGCTAAAGAGTTAAGAAACAGAAGAACAGTAGAGTCTAGAGAAGTTTTAGTCCCTGCGTGGGGTGATGAAACTGGAGCGTTTAAGATGTATTGTAGAAGCATTACTTGCTACGATTTAGACGTATTACAGAAGAAGCACCCTAATTTTTTGCAAAACACCACTATTGGTGCAATGGTTGATTTGATTGTAATGAAAGCAATCGACGAGAATGATCAGAAGTTATTTAATTCTGGTGAAGATCGTATGGATTTGATGGGCGAAGAAACAAACGTCATATCAGAGATTGCTAATCAAATGTTCAGTGACATTGAATCGGTGGAGGCACACGAAAAAAACTAAAAAGCGATCACTCAAGGATGACAATGTTGTCTTTGGCTGATCGCTTGCACATGAGCATAGAAGAGGCAGAGCAAACGCCTATCACTCACTTAAACGAGTGGGTTGCCTATCATAAATTATCTGGTAAAAGTGAATGATGAAACCTATTGTAATAGCAATCGCGGGACTAGATAATACTGAGGCAATGTTTGCTAAAGTAAAAGCCAATTTTGCTAAAGTCACTAAAGCCGTTGACAAGCTAAAAAACCGATTCCCTAATTTATCAGCCGCCGCATCTAAAGCGTTTAATGGTTTAAAAACCGCTATCTCTGGTTTGGCAAAAATGGCGGCAGGGTTTGCCCTTGCTTTTGGTGCGGCATTCCTTGCTATAACCATTAAAACGATGAAATCAATCGATTCGCTTGGAAAAATGGCATCGAAGATTGGTACAACCGCAGGGTCACTCTCTAAGCTTCAGTTTGCCGCAGAGCAAACAGGCGTATCTGCTGAGACGATGGGTATGGCAATGCAACGCTTTACTCGTAGGGCGGCAGAGGCGGCTAGAGGGACAGGCGAAGCTAAAGGCGCGTTAAAAGAGCTGAATATAAATGCCAAAGAACTGCTTAAAATGCCTTTGGAAGATCAGGTGCTTGCTTTATCTAAAGCGTTTGAAAGCGTAGAAACCCCTGCTGATAAAGTTCGACTTGCAATGAAGCTGTTCGACTCTGAAGGTGTTGCCCTTGTAAATACGTTGGGTGCAGGGTCGGAAGGTTTGAAAGCAATGTTTAAAGACGCAGAAATGCTTGGTCTTGTGCTTTCTGAGGACGCTGTAAACGGTGTAGAAGCGGCTAATGATTCAATGAATCGCTTAAAGAAGTTGTTTGTTGGGTTTAGCCGTCAAGCCGTTGCCGCATTCGCTCCCGCAATAGATCAAATTTCTCAATCATTAGTTGATTTAGGATTAAAAGCGGCTGACGGTGATGTGCAAAACATTGGCGAAGTTATTGCAAAATCTATTGTTGGCGGTCTGGTTTCTGTTCTTCAAGTTATACAGCAGATGATGAATGCGTTTGGTGAAATGGCACATGAAATTAGGCAAATATACAGAAACTTTTTTCCAACAGATGAAATGGAGGCTGATAAAAAAGCCTTAAACGATTTGTTTAGAACACCGATCGAAGACATTAATCTATTTTCAGATGATCAAGCCGCACAATTTGAAGCTGAAATCGCGGCACTACAAAACAAGATTGCAGGTACAGAAGGAAAGTTTATACCTTTCGATTTTTCAGCATTAATTGCAGAATTGTTAAAAGTAAAAGACACTATTGGTGTAGTCGGTGACGCAGTTAAACCAGTAATCGATGAAATTACTTCATTAGGCGAAAGAAATTGGTTTGATAAATTAACATCTAGCGCATTAGATTTTAAAGATAAAGTTGGCGATGCTTTTGGAAAAGTAAAAGACAATGTTTTTGATTTTGACAAGTCAATGGAAGGTTTGGTCACAGGCTCGATTGATGCGATGACTCAAGGGTTTACTGACATGATTACCGGAGCAAAAAGTTTCGGTACAGCAATGAAAGATATGGCTAAAACTGTCGTTGACGCTTTGCTTAAAATGTTTATTCAATACATGATTGTTCAGCCTTTATTCGACATGATGTTTCCTGGCGCTAGACCTGTAAGTACTCCGGCTCTTCCAAAGGCATTAGGTGGCCCAGTGCAAAACAGTCAACCTTATCTTGTAGGAGAGCGTGGTCCTGAGTTGTTCGTACCTAACGCGGGTGGCAACATCATCCCCAACAATAAGATGGGTGGCGGTGGTGGTGGCGGTGTAACTGTTAATCAAACTATTAACGTAACGACAGGCATACAATCCACTGTAAGGGCTGAGATAGTTCAGCTAATGCCTCAGATAGCTAATGCCGCTAAAGGTGCTGTTGCTGATGCACGATTGCGCGGTGGTAATTTCTCTAAAGCAATGGGAGGCGCATAATGCCTTTAGCTTTTCCAAATGTTGGAATACAGAATATGTCTATGCGGCTTAAAAGAGTCGTGGCTGTAGTAGAATCTCCTTTTACTTTAGACACTCAGGTATACGCTCATCAAGGGGCGAGGTGGGAAGCTGAAGTTAGTCTGCCGCCATTGAGTCCTGCTGAGTCACGATCTGTACAAGGTTTTATAGTCGGTTTGAAGGGGCGCGAAGGCACGTTTACATTCGGCAACCCGATAGAGACAAGTACGCTTTCTAATAACACCGTAAGTAGTGCGGCTATTAGGTCAGAATCATTTACGTTAGGTTCAGGCACAGCGGCAGTAGCGGCAGGAACATATTTTGAGTTAAATAGTTATTTGTATTGCGTTACATCAGACAAGGCCGCAGGTGCAACCACACTAAATTTTCAACCCCCATTGCGATCAGCAGTGACCTCATCTAGAGCAGTTAAATACAATCTTCCAAAAAGCATTTGGCGAATGTCATCTAATGACGTAGGTTGGTCAATTAATGAAGCTAGTATTTATGGGTTTTCTTTTTCTTGCGAGGAAGCGTTATGAGTAGAACTTTAAGCACTGCCATGCGGAACGAAACCTTAGCGGCAGTTGTTCGCCCCGCCTATTTTGTTCGCATGACATTCGACGTTAATATTACAGCGGGTAATTTTATAATAGGACACTTTTACCGAATATCTAGTATTGGCGGTACTAATTTTACAGCTATTGGAGCAAGTGCAAACACAGTTGGGGTAGATTTTACGGCAACAGGCACAGGTGCTAATAATGGAAATGGCACTGCTAGTGAAAGCCCAAGCGAGTTAAACATTTGGAACGGTATCGGTGATCTTGCTTTTGGAGGTAACACATACACAGGCACAGGCGACCTCTTATCAATAAGCGCAATAACAGAAACTTCAGACATTCAAGCGACAGGTATTGATGTAAATTTAACAGGCATTAAATCGTCTTTTATTTCTATTGCTAAAAATCACGAATATCAAGGAAGGCCATTAACTGTTTCACTAGGGGCGTTTAATGCTTCAGGAAGTTTAATTGCTGATCCTGTGATTGTCTTTTCTGGATTTATGGATACAATGACTATTGCAGAAAGCGGCAATCATTCAAGCATTTCAGTATCCGTTGAGAATAAATTGGTATCTTTTGAAAGGGCAAGAGTGAGGCGTTACACTGCAGAAGATCAAAAAATAGATCATGCAACCGACAAAGGTTTTGAGTTTGTTACAGCTATCGTTCAAAAAGAAATAATATGGGGACGCCCTACTCCTGCAACTGGTGGTAGCAGTGGTAGTTCGGGTGATAATGGAGGCGCTCCAAGATACGATTATTAAGGGGAATATATGAAAATCGCGCATGAATGTTTGGCGTCAGTAAAAGAAGATATAAAACCATTAATTGAAAAGCACTGGGAAATGGTTGCTTTAAATCAGGGAAAAATCAAACTAAATCCAAACTGGGAAGAATACGCAAGACTCGATGCGGCAGGAATTTTAAGAGTATTTACTGCAAGAGCAGAAGGTCATTTAGTTGGCTATTGCGTTCTTGTTGTCAGCCGCAGTATTCACTATCAAGATCATATCTTTGCAAACAATGATGTTACTTTTGTGCTACCTGAATACAGGGAAGGCGCTACAGGTTATTATCTGCTAAAATTTGCAGAAGATTACTGTCAAGAAAATGACATATCTTTGATGAACATTAACACTAAAGTACATATACCTTTTGACAACTTATTATTAGGCATGGGATTCGATCTTATAGAAAGGATTTATTCCAAATGCTTTAAGGATTAAAAAATGGCAATTACGTTAATAGCAGGGTTGGCGGCCGCAGGTTCAGCTTGGGCGGCCGCAGGATTCGCGTTAAGTTTAGGCGCGGCATTTGGAGCGTTTGCTATTGGCGCAGGTTTATCTTTAGTGTCTCGCGCATTAATGCCGAAGCCTGATCTGGGCGCTCAAATGGGCGGTCAATCTGTAATGACTAGAGAAGCGGCTAGTTCTCGTAAGATTGTTTATGGTCGTGCGCGTATAGGCGGCAATGTTGTTTACCTAGAATCAACTGGTTCTGATAATAAATATCTTTATCTAGTCATGGCGGTTGCAGGACATGAAATCGATGCCTATGAGGAAGTTTGGTTTAACGACAAAAAAGTATGGGATGGTGGCGTTTATCAATCTGGATGGGCAACTGCAGGAAACTCAAGCACTTCACCTTATGTAGATATACAGTTTTATAAAGGCGATCAAACTGCCGCAGACAGTGGATTGGTTGCCGCATCTAACAAGTGGACAACCGATCACAAGCTACTTGATACAGCCTATATGGTTATTAGGCTGACGCATGACGTTGACCAATTCGCTCAAGGTCTTCCAAATATATCTACTCTTATTCGCGGTAAAAAGGTTCTGAACCCCGATGGGGGCGCTGTTGCATGGTCGCAAAACCCTGCTCTTTGTATTTACGATTATTTGCGAGATACTAAATATGGTCTAGGCGAAGAAGTTGCTAACATTTTAACGGCTTCTGTAAATACCGCAAAAGCAGTTTGTGATGAAAGCGTGCCTATTTCAGGCGGCAATCAACCTAGATATACTATAGATGGAGTAGTTAATTCGGCTAACTCTATAAAATCCAATATAGAATTAATGATTGGCTCAATGGCGGGGCGGTTAGTTTATTCTGGAGGCAAGTTTGAAGTTCATGCGGGTGAATATGTTGCTCCTGCATATACTGTCGATGAATCTCAAATTATTGGCGAGATTACCGTTCAGACTAAACAGTCCAGACGGAACGCTTATAATGGCGTGAAAGGGGTTTTTCTTTCAGAAGAGGATAACTACATTCTCGCAGACTACCCTGCCCAAATATCATCTAGCTTTGCTTTACAAGATGGAGACCCAATATATCTTGATATGGCGCTACCGTTTACTACAAACAATATACGCGCTCAGAGGCTTGCTAAACTCGCTCTGTTCCGTTCTAGGCAACAAGAAGCCATAACCATACCATGCAACCTAAGTGCGCTTAGATTTAAGATAGGCGACAATATCAACGTCACCAATACAAGACTTGGTTATAATCAAAAAATCTTTGAAGTCGTTGGTTATTCAATGGACTTCCGTTCAGACGGTCAAATTTTAGTCAATGTTGATGCAATAGAAACAGCCGCGTCTATCTGGGCTTGGCAAGCATCTGATCAAGAAGTGTTTTTAGGCGCGGGAGAAGTCGCTTTATATACTGGAACGGTAGCTACACCACCTGCGACAGTTGCAGTTTCTGGCGATACATTTATTGCCTCTGACGGCACAACTAGTTCGTTTTTTAACGTAACTTGGCCTACCTCTGTTGACGCTTTTGTTGATAGATATGTTGTTGAATGGGCTGTAACTGAAGCCGCAGGTTCGCTTGTAGTTGGTAAAAGCTATGAGATTCTAACAAAAGGTAATACTGCTTGGACAGGTATTGGCGCATCGTCAAACACTAATGGCGTTATATTTATAGCAACTGGTGTTGGAGCAGGAACAGGCATAGCAGTAAGAAGCGATAACTATTCATCGCAAGAAACAAGATTATCACCATTTATAATTACTAATGTTGAAAGTTTAAAAGTTTATTATGTAAAAGTTAAGGCAATTAATGAGCTTGGCGTTTCAAGCGTATATAAAGCCGCACAACAAACAGCCGCGATTGATACAACGCCTCCTAGTGTTCCCACTAATCCTTTAGCGAAAGGCGAATACCGACAGATTACGGTGTCATGGACTCCACCAACACAAACAGATTTGCTAGGTGTTGAGGTATTTAGATCTCCCACCGGACTAGTTAATAGCTTTTTCTATGTAGGTAGTGGCGACACTTCATTTATTGACACTGATTTAGATACTCCTAGAGAGTATTTTTACAGAATAAGATCGTATGATCGGACGTTTAATAAATCAGATTACGCGGCTATTGTTAGCGCAACATCTAAAAACGTCAATATTACAGCGCCCGATAATCCTAACGTAACCATATACGATGGTGAGTCTGGGTTAGCTCCCTCAATCACAAGTGCTAGAGCAACGGTTGATACAAACACAAGTACGTTTTATCTAAAGCAAGATTACAAAGAATCGTTAAAGCTCCACCTGTCTTATCCAGTAGGGGCATTAACATCTGGTTCTGTATCAGGTCAGACTAATGCCATTAACTCAACAATGGCAGCTTTTAAATTCCAAGTCTTTTATGCACCGACGAGCAACGCATCTAACTTTACACAACTAGGCGCAGATATAATTTCTGTTAGAAGAACAACGACAGGCCAATTAATTAGCAATTACTTTGTTAAAACAACTGATTTAGGCAGTGGAAACTTTAGGGCTGATTTACAGACTCAATCTCAAGTGCAAGGCTTGTTTAACAGTTTGGATGGTTCTAGTTTAGGCATTATTGATGATAACTATAACCTAAGAGAAACCCTAGTCGCTTATGATTTCCCTGCCGGTGAATACGTTTTTAAGGTTGTTGTTACAGTCACTAATGGTTCGGCATCAAGCTACCCATCAACCGGTAGTCCAGCGGCTACCTTAAAAAGATCGGTTGATGCTGTTGGCTATGAGCAATTCAAAAAAACTGGGTTTACCTTTGCCTTAAAGCCGTTGTATCAGCCAATAACCATTTTTAGAGAAGCAGGAAGCAATGAAATAGTCAGGCTGAGTGAGGGCGCAGACACTCTTGAGCTTTCGGCAATTAACAGCAGTGGCGTTCCTGTTCAAGCGTTTATTGGTGGAGGCGGTTCATCTGCAACATCTTGGGGTGCAAGAATACAGTTTGATGATGATTTAGATACATATACCAACGGTGGTATTGGTCAATATCAGATAGGCATAAACAAATCAGGAAGTCATTTATCTTTAGGCACAGCACCTAGTGGCGGTGGATACCCAAGAGGATTAAATCCAAGTCTTTCAGAGTTAAGAATATCTAGTGGTAGAACCGATATTAAAGGCTCGTTGTATCTGAATGGCGTAGCCGTAGGCACTGGCTCGGGAAGCATCTCTAATGTAATAGCAGGGACTAATCTAAACGGTGGAGGCACTAGCGGAGCAGTAACTCTAAACCTTGATAGCACTATTTCGGGCGAACATACGTTTAGCAGTAATTTAATTATTGGCGGCAACCTTACTGTAAACGGCACAACCACAACCGTTGATACTGATAATCTAAACGTCAAAGATAAGAACATTACGTTAAATTATTCTACTGGTAATTCATCATCTACTGCTAACGGTGCAGGAATAACCATTCAGGACGCGGTTGATGCTTCAAATAACGCTACTATTTTATGGAACACCACTGGCGATAAGTTTGATTTCAGCCACAAAGTAAATGCGCCTAGCCTTAATGTAGGTGGAAACATTGCCGTAACTGGAACCGTAGATGGGGTAGATATAGCCTCAAGAAATTCAGTCTTAACGACTACAACCAACACAGCTAATGCCGCATTGCCTAAATCGGGTGGAACGATGACAGGTAACCTTGATGTAGGTGGAGCTATAGAATTTAACTCTTTATCTGGAACTGGCTCAATATCTATTACTGACATACTAGACCAAGATAATATGTCTAGTAACAGCGCGACAGCACTGGCAACTCAGCAATCAATTAAAGCCTATGTTCTTGCAAACATAAATACAGGCTCATTTTTGCCTCTTAGTGGTGGGTCGCTTACAGGCACTCTTTCCAGTAATAGCAATATTGAAACTACCCTTGATATGAAAGCTAGGATACTTTATAGCAAGGTAACTAATAACAGTTATCTTGATCTTAATTCATCTAACAATGTCGGTCTAAACGCATCTGGCGCTGTTAATCTTACGGTTGGCGGTGCAACAAAGTTTCAAGCTAGGTCTACTGGTGCGCTTGTCTACGCAGGTAGTTTGATGATGGGTAGCAACGCTACTGTAGTTATTGATGCTAGTAGGAACCTAACCAACATCGGCACTATCTCTAGCGGTGCTATTACTTCATCAGGTGGAGTATCTGGAACAACTGCAACATTTACTAACTCTGTAACATTAAGCGGTTCAGGCATTGTTAATATCACCAAAGGTTTAGGCTTATATGTTTCAGCTAATTTAAGTGTTAGTGGACTCATTTTTAAGAATGGAGGTGGTGATGTTGAGGTATCAGGTAATCTAAGAATCAACTCTGGTGGTTTGAAAATAGGAACCACCACAGTAATAGATGCTAGTAGAAACCTGACCAACATCGGCACAATAGCCATTGGAACGGCTAGCCCTCAAAATTCAGCTAAAGTAGACATATTTAGCTCAGTGACAAGTGGACATTTTAATGGTCTACAGATTAGGAGACCTAACTCTTCTGGAATTACTTCCGCTATGCAGTTCACTTTGGCTAACAACATAATGGTTGGGAAAATACAACATGATTATGTAGCGAGCAATCACAATGATATGTCTTTCCATCTTAGGCTGTCAGGCGGTGGCAACCAAGAAGTTATGCGATTTTACGCAGGGCCAATTAATGGGACGCGAGTCGGTATAGGCACAACACAACCAGAAGAAAAGCTAACCGTAAGCGGAAACATTAGGGCGTCTGGGTCTTATTTAGTTGGCGGCACCACAGTAATAAATGCTAGTAGAGCCTTAACCAACATCGCTTCATACAACGGTTACCTTCCTACAGCATCATCTTCATCAACTAACAGTGTAGTAAGTCTGGACAGCCGATCAGTAAATAGTAGCCCCTCTGCAAGAAACAGTGGCTTGTATGTGGATTTTAAGAATCAATCTACTATTGGCTTAACTGGAAGTGGAACTTATGCTGGGGTATTAACCTTTAGAGCGTATGGTGGCGGTACGGATTTGTCAGGTGGCTATCCAATACAAATAGCTTACGATCACGCAGGTTCATTGCAAACAAGAATTGGTTCAAGCGCGACAGCGTGGAATGCTTGGAAAGCCATCCATGTAGCAGGAAATAATTTAACGGCAGGCACTATCTCTAGTGGTGCTATTACAAGTACAGGGATTATAAAATCAGATAATTCCAATGGGCTTGGTTCTTTACAGCTTAATTCTAACGGAAACAAAGCCATTGTTGGTTTAGAGCCGTCTGTAGGTGGAGGCTCTGTTAATGATTTAAGTATTTACTCACGTTCGGGAGCTGTGCGATTTTGGGCGAGTGGCGTTCAGAAAATGACATTGACTTCATCGGGTTTAAATTTAGTTAATGGTCTTCTTATTGGCGGCACTACAGTAATATCCGCTAGTAGAAATATAACTATGGGGTCTAGTTTAACTGTCGCGGCTGATGGTGGTAGTAACTACACATCAAACCACATTAGATTTATGT
>Ga0308008_1000147_pt1 | contig 34916 bp, 62 predicted proteins | sample Neamet125_FD_203140 | JGI IMG/M metagenome (GOLD analysis project Ga0308008, IMG submission 203140) | Marine microbial communities from water near the shore, Antarctic Ocean - #125 | ecosystem: Environmental > Aquatic > Marine > Unclassified | place: Southern Ocean | collected 2014-07-24
CACCAATCTCTCTCGGCAGTTAAGTCATAGACTACTTCTTGCTCTCTTGCATTTTGTTTATGTGAAACAACATGTAAGTTTTTATCATTGTGTTTGAATGATGTTCTATGAGTTAGATATGAAAGTCTATTCGGCCTACCTAAATGACTTTTAACTGTATCTTTTAATGTCTTGTAGAATTGTTCATCATACACGTTTGAGTATTTGTATGCGTGTAAAGGTTGTGCAATGTCTTGCCAGTGTTTGTTAGGTTTGTCTTCTTTGTATTCTTCAACGTCCATACAGATATTTATGACGTTTAGGTTTGTTTAATTATTAACTTTAAACCATTGACCTGGATCATCGAACTTCATAAAGTATTTAAAATCATACTTTGGTTTGTCTTTCCAGTCGTATATTTTGCTGAATCTGTTTTCTAATATATAAGTCTTGCCGTCAATCGCAACCCCGCATATTAAATGATCTTCACCTGTTTCAGTGACACAGTATATCACAGATACATCCTTCTTGTCAATGCCTTCTCTGATTAATAGTTCTGCACAAGTATTAGAGAATCCGTCACAATCATCTTTAAAGTCATCACCAGCTAATACTTCTTCAGCATGACTGGCCCAATGTTCAGCCTGCATGTACTGCTTGTCATCATGTATATATGTAAACTTGCTTTCAACTAGATTGTGGACTTTGTCTGCGATTTCTTTACTCATCTACTTTTTCCTCTTTAAATCCAGGTGGCACCCTTTTTATGGATGTCCCGCAAAGAATAGATTCGGGTTCACGTTCACACATTTCTTTTTGCCCTTTCAGAGCAATGTTGACTGGTTCCCCAGTCATCTCAGTAGGTCCTGCGTTTTCTTCTTCGGGTAATGTAGTGCAACTTACTAAAAAGCAAATTGCAAATAGACTGACTAGTCTTTGTATTCTTCTTTCCATAATGTCCATGCACCATATGCGATAGCGGCCCATGCAACTAGAGTTGCAATACCTTTGAACAACAAGAAACAAACGCCTGCTGTAATTAAAGCGGCTCCGTCCCATGATGTGCGTTCTTTTAACCTTGAACTGACCCAACCTTTGATAAAACTGAAAATTGCTAAAACTTTTTCCATTGTCTTTCCTTTATTTAATTGATCTACCCCAGAATGCAAAGAAACTGATACTGTTAACGTCTGCTAATGCTAGTGTGACATCTTCTTGTAATGTATCTAATGCATCTGTGTCTGACCATGAATTACTATGGTAGTAGAAGATAGTGTTAGATGTAATTGTAGTCTTGCTTGTTTTTCCTTTACCGACAAACTCGACCATTTCTAATTTAGTGTCTGCTGGTAATACAACACCTTTAGCAGTAGTAATACTGACTGTTCCTGTTACAGGATCAACTACAATATACTCACTGTATTTTGCTTCAATTGCAGGGTCTATAAAGTCAATAGAGTATACAGGCTTGTCTTCTGGATATAATTTTAACCAGTTTGCAAAGTTAAGATTTGAGTTTAAATCTACAACTAACTCGTCACCGTCACTATTATTTACAACACCCAAGTATGATACCATGCCTGCGTCTTTGTAATTAGCATTTGGATCAGCAGTGAATACATGTGCTAATCTATTCTGTGCTTCACTAAATGTTGTGTCTTCAAATAACAATGCGTTTGGAGTCGCAGTTGTCATAATTGTTTCTTTCATATCATTTGCAGATACGATTGCATCTGTCATTGATCCGACTACACCACAAATGCCAGCAACTAATGGTGCCGCAAATGATGTACCAGATGTGATACCGTATTTGTGTTTTGATCCTGCAGTATGTGCTACCATGATAGATTCACCAGGAGCAAATAAGTCTAGTGATAGACCTGCCGCTGTAGTTGTTCCTTCATCACTAGGTGAGATGTTGTTGAAACCTGCTGGGATATCATACTTATCAGTCGCACCGATTGTTAAACAATCATCGATACCAGCTGGAGTAACTTTTTCTACACTGATGCCACTGTTACCGGCTGCCGCAACAACTGTTACGCCTGCACTCATTAGTGACTGAAATTTAGCATCTAAGTATGCTGAACGTGCAACACCCCAAGAAACGTTTATAATACGTGTTACATTAGGATTCTTAACTACTTCTGCTTCGATTGCATCTAGTGCTTGACCTAATTCTAAAATTGATGCTTGTTTGCCTTCGCCCGGCTCTATTAGGTTGCCGTCTGCATCTGTTTTATTTCCTGCAATCTTTACTATTTTAAGTTGAACATTGTCTGAGATACCTAAGTTAGTACCTACTGCCATTGATGCTACTGAAGTTCCGTGACCTAATTGATCTCCGGCTACCCAGATACCCGGTGTACACCAAAAATCTGCAATTTCTAAATCTTCGCCTTGAAATTCAGGATGACTCATGTCGATGCCTGTATCCATAATATATAGTTCAGGTCTTGTGACATAGTTTGAGTCATGCATTGCATAAGTTGATGCTAGTGGACGGTATGTAGATGCAACTCTGATACGTGCCCATTGACCCTCTTCACTAGTAGGATCTATATCAGTTTCTTCTACAGCCATTCCTGAAACAGTACTTGTTCCTAAAAACGTTACTGGACTATCAGATATATCAATACCATCAACTGCCTTACCTAACTCTACGCCTTTAGTTGATTTAACTCTAAAGAAACCGTTGCCTAAATCTTCTTCTACATTGGATCCTTCAAGTGCATCGATTGCGGATTTATCACCTTTAACGATGAATTCATGTTCATCTTCATCTTTCTGCTCATGTGACGTTGCAGTACTATCTTTGATTGCATCTTCTGCTAGATGCCACTCTAAATCGAGTGAATCCCCTTCAGGGGTAGACAGTTTCCACTTATCAGCAAATGCTTTTGCACTCGCAAGACTGTCAAATGTAACTTTTAATTTACTCATGTGTTTGGGCTCCAAAATTTGTGTGCATAACTATATTGTATTTATCACTAACAAAGAATACAAGAGGATAAACACAGATATATTTCACAATACTATTTATCGATTAAATAAATGTATGTCCTTTAGAATACACTTGATACATGATTTAGACTACGGTTTCAATGAACCTACAGAGCCAGCTGATTTAGAGTTGCCTGATTGCGATGTAGTAATAATGAACGGGAACTTAGCAGAACATGGCAAACGCAGTATGTTTTATGCATATGAATTATGTAAGAAATACCCCGCTATACAATTTGTTTATAATGAAGGATATAAAGAGAGATATAGAGGTGTTGTAGATAAGTGTGACTATGAATATGAAAATAGTATATTGACTAGATTACAACATGACGGCTGGCCAAGCAATTTGCATTGGAAAGACCCTAGATCACCTGATGCATTAGAATTTACTCTACAAACAGGACAGACTATCTCTGTTTGGCCCGCATTCGGCTTCCCTGATATCATTCAATACGATTGTAAATGGGAAGACACATGGTTTTATTGTAATATATGTGAAGGACAAATACCTGTCTATAAATTAGACTCAGACATCTTACCGGAAACAGATATTAAAATCTTCGGAGACATCGATAAGTGGGCTACTGAAGAATTCATCAACCAAAAATTTATAGAACAAGAACATATGATTAGACGATGGGAAACTAGTTTACAACATTACGGAATACTAGTAACACATCTAAGTCCTTATAAAGATCCTAGACTAGAAGGCTTATCATACAAAGGATATAATATTCATCTACACAATCGTGTGTGGGCAACAACTGCAATCAAATCAACAGTAAATTATGTAGGCGCTGAGTTAAAGTCTAACCCGGGAAGAGGGTCAGGGCCTCGTGGGGAAGTGCTTGAAGTAGATTGAGTCTAAGAATACTTGTTGATCTGCACTTAAATTCATTTTATATTTAAACATATCTTTATTAGCACTCGGTGATTTTGCTAATGGATCTCTGAACTGTCTTTCAAACGCCCAACCATCTGCTGATGCATCTTCAAAGTACTCTTTAACTTTCTCAAAGCCTGTATACTTAGTTGGTTGTCGCATGATGTCAAATCCAATACGTTTATAGCCTATAATCTTTTGTTCGTATTTTGCATGACGTATTTTTTTGTATTCTTCCCAGTCTGCATGATCTTCAGTCAGACTAACTCCTGCTTCAGGAGTAGATACTGCTAATGCTAATGATAATTCAGGACTAAACGACAAGAAACTACCTTGTACTGCTATCTGAAACTTACTATGGCACTTAAGCCAATTCATTGCATTCTTTTCAAAGTTACTACCATAATCTCCGTTAACTCTGTCTGGAGCATTTCCACCGAAGCACACACCAGTATAGCCCATGTGAGTTAATATCTCTACAAATCTATAATGTGTATTAAACTGCGGGCTTATTCCACCGTAACGTTCTGTCATTGATAGATTATCTCTTGCTAAAAACGAGATGATATCAAATTCTATTTCTCTATAAGGTATGTCAAATGTATGACAGTATGCTTTAGCATGATCAACGTCATGTTTGTTTAATTCATCTTTAAACGTAAAGATAACAACATGAGCCTCTAAGTCTGCTTCGGCAAAAGCATGTAACATTGCTTGACTATCGATTCCACCACTAAAACATAATGCTGGGAATGGTCCCAATGATGCATGACATCTTTGAGCGGCTTCTATTCTCCACTTCTTTAATTTTTCATCATTGATATTTTCTAACTCACGTAGCATTTTTGTAGGCACGTTGAGTTTATGTCCTTTGCCATCTTCAGCAATAAAGCCGGACATGTCTAACCAATTATTATAAAAAGGAACTGTTTTATATTGCGACAACTTTTTTCACCATTTTGTTTAAAATATGTTCGTCTGCGTTAACGTTTAATACTAGCATTAAACAGTTGTCAACGAAACTAAACAAACTATGCAGTCTGCTTGTATTGATAAAGTATGTTGCACCTAATTCTAAGTTCAACACACGTTCTTCTTGGATCCACTTAACATCATTAACACCAAAGTTATAGATAGGTACAAGAATTCTAAATGTCGGTACTGCTACTATAGCACCATTATCTCTATGCGGTGGAAAGAATCCACCTTGATCTAGTCTTAAGAAATGCGTTCTACCTAAATTCTGTCCCCAAAAGTTTAAGAACTCATCTAACTCGGGCAACAATGCACACATGTTTGTTCTAGTTGTAAAATCACCTTCTGTAAAAGAATCACCTGTTATTCTGTGCCATTCTCTAAGACTATATAAGTCTGGCTCACCACTATAACCACCGTCGATACTAGTAACACTTAATCCGTGACGATTGTTTGGTTTCTTATGTGCTTGATATTCTTTCCAGCCCGGATGCTTACCACATACATCTCTGACTTTGTTTAAGTCCATCTTAGGGAAATCAAGTTCTACAACTTCTCCCCAGTTAACAATAAAATCAGTTAATGAAGCCATATATCATATTTAGTTGTAAATACTAGTATGCAATTAAAATTTATATTTCCTAAAACAAATGTTACATGTTCTGATGACACTGACAAATGTAAAGTAGCACAGGCAATCTGTGATGCTATGTCACAGTTAATATCATTGCCGAATGAGTTAACTATTGAATGGTTGACAATGCCTAAAAATGTATACGGAGACTCTACATTAGATAACGATAGTAAAAAATATATCAGACTAAACTCAGATTTACGTATAAATGATATAATGATACCTCTAGTGCATGAACTGATACATGTCAGTCAAATGCATGAAGGTACACTAATGATTACACATGACGGCATCTTTATCTGGGATACTATACCGTATGAAGTTGATTTAAAAGATATACATTATAAAGATTATCAAATGTTACCGTGGGAAGCAGATGTTAGACACAGACAGCCTAAGTTGTTACAAGAGTTGCTTAAATCTTACAAGTAATTGACGCAGTGTCCATGTAATCAGATAATGCGATATTGTATCTTTCACAATTTTCAATTTTTTCATCTTTTAAGAGATTAGGCCATTCTCTATTAGTGTCAAGTATCGTAGTGAGATCCTTACTATCAAGCCAGTCTAATCTAAACACATTAGGTCTCATCATGTATCCTCTAGACCAGTCTTGTATACATAGAAACATGTTCTTATCTTTTATATATTCTCGCAACTCTATCTGAGTGCCGGGCCCTTGATCTAGTTTGTGTATAAAGTTATCTTTATGGTAACGCAGATTTAATGTTTCAAATTCATCACTTCCCATATAGAAGAACCAATCTTGTACTGCAATATCTTTTTGCCCACGGTAGGGAGATATGGTTGACATGCTTTCTTGTAACTCTAAACCTGTTATATATATTGAATTAGGTTGAGGAGCAGTGATTGGAACATAACCACCTGTCTGATTACCGAATAATATCTTTTGCCTAATAGGCAATACGTCTGGACGTGAGTCGAATATCGCATCATATTTCTTGTTTATTTTTTTCTCTTGTCTTCTTAGATGAGGCAAGATCAATGAGTTCATATATGCAGGCCCAAGATGTCCGTTATACCATCTGCCATGAAACTCACCTTTAGACAGTATTGCATTGTCTAAAGTATGCGGCATAATTTGAAAATGAATTAAAGTTTTATCTTTGAATGTTTCTTCAATGCCGTCAGTATTAGATGAGTCCCAAGTTATAAAATAATAGTCTACATTTTCAGCAACACTATCATAGAACTCAAAAACTTTTGGTGCATTAAAGTGCCATGTTCTTACATGTCCTCTTAATACTACAGCAATGTTTTTCATTTTCTTCATTTCTTTTTCTTCTTTGATAATTTATCGATATGATTCCAAGACTCTTTAAACAAACAAAAACGTGTAATGCCTTCTGGTGTCTTGTAAACAAATTGCATTGCTAACATTTGTACAACTTTGCCTGTAAACTTTCCGTTGAGGTTACATGTGTGTTCAATTAGATCACCGACTTCTGGTTTTTTCATAGTAACTTATTCTCTATACAATGTTGATATAAATATTCAGCCCAATGTCTGTGCCCTTCAGCACTAGGATGAAAGACAATAAAGACTTCTTCAGCAGTTCCTTTAGTCAACATATGTTGCCATGCAGTAGTATCTCTTATGAATGTATTACTGTCAATGTCTTCCCAAAGTGCTTTATCTCCTGGCGTAACCGTATTAAAATTCTTTTCGTATTCTTCATCGTTCCAATCATAAATCATTTTCTCATGGTGATGATAAAATGCTTGATGCATAATAAACTTAATGCCATAGTTCTTTAGTATCTTTGACATCTGCCAAACTTGATTGATATGTCTATGAATAAACTCAGTCTCTGACCAGAACTTATCAAAGTATAAACGAAAGAATTGGTCTAAGTCTTTGTCGTTATGATCCTGCTCCATACTCCATGGGCCGAATGCAATCTTATGATCATCGAATCCTGTCTCGCTGTGTCGCCAAGGCTTTCTAGTATGAAACTCTATGCGTTCAGGACTTGACCAACCTATAGATATGAATAAATCAGAAGTATCTCTACCTGTAAGATATCCTTCTGTTGATAACCACTCCATTAATTTTCTTATTATAGCATCATTCGATAATGACGGGTCACTTAAATCTACTAACTCATCTGCGTTTAACTTGTCTGCAAGTTGGTTGATGTAACGATGCTTTAATCTGTATGCTATGTTTTCGGGTATGGCTTGTCTTTCAAAGCCTCCACCTGGCATATTCATTATTGGTTCAGGATCAATAATCGGGTCAACTAATTCTGCTCCCCAACACCAGCTATCTCCTGCACCAACTAATCTCATATTAAACCTTTTTGTTTTATATCATTATATAGCAAATCTGCAATAAGTTTGTGTCCATACTCGTTTGGATGATCTCCACGTGGGTTGAATATTTCCTGATCAAACTCATTGTTTTTTAAGTATCCATATAAACTCATATCATCTATGCTGTCTTTATTTAAAAAGTTACCTTGTGGTATTGAGTCCCACATCTGTTTAACATTAATAAGTCCCTGTTGATGTGATATTCTATCATGTCCTAATTCATAATGTTCATTGTTATATATGGCTTGATGCATATGAAATGATATGTCTTTACTCTGCAAGAACCCTTGTACTAGCATTAGTTGTTTAATCCAATCGATATAACATGAAAACTTAGTTCTTAACATTGTATAGTAAAACTCGACATCTTTTGCATATTCTTTTTTGATAGGATAGTTCTCACTATTCTTAAACCACTTGCTGAATATCCATGGTCCTAAAGTTATCCAATGAGAAAAATTCTCTTTTAGTATAGTTGTATCAGGAAATATCTCAGCCCTTTCAGGACTTGTCCAACCTATGACTACGAATGTATTTTTGTGATTTTCTTCTGCTGACCATGATAATAATTGTTGTATGATAGCATCATTGCTTATACCTGGCTTGGCTCTATTATCAACTGAATCTGCGTTTAATTTCTTTTGTAAAAGTTTTGCATAGTTGTTATTTTCTCTGTCATCAATGTCAGATCCATAAGCCCAACTATCACCGAATACTACTAACTTCATGTTCTCATCACTTTAATCTTTTGTACCCAGTCACTACATATGCCTGAGCAGTCTACGTCTAATGTATTTTCTAATGATGGATCAGTGACTTCTGGCATAACCATAATACTTCGGTTTGATAGTTTCTTGCCTATGTTTGTCCAAATATATTTCTTGTTAGTTAGTGAGTAGTCATCATTCTCTTGCCAAAAACAATTAGCATGATTAATTTCTATGCCACCAAAGAAATGTAATGCTTCTATGTTTTTACAGTGTACCCAATGCATTTTAGAAAGCATGAATAAATCTGCAGGGTATTGAGGCTTATCATGGCCAAAGAACATGTCACCGTCTACAATCCAAACATCAACTTCTACTTCAAACCCTGCTTTCAAGGCTTCTTTTAAATGATCTGGATGATTCTCCATTGCCGAAGGGCCGTTGATATTTCCTCTATGTGCTATGTATTTCATAGAGTCTTTAATATTTCCCATGTTTGATGATAACCATCATCTATCTTGTATGTATATCCACGACCATCTGGAAGCCATTTTAATTTTTCTACTAAAGGAGTGTCTATGCCATTCTCACCGTATTGATCACAGAAGAAAACAATATCATCTACATTATTATCTATTAAGTTTAATATTTGTCCTTTGTTTGCACCACGTAAACATATATCAATACTGACACTTCCACCTGCATATGCTTCTAGTCTAGGAAAATTATCATTTAACTGTATGATAAAGTTTTGGCGTTCGTTGTAAAGTTTATCGTGGTCCATGTAACGCTGTCTTAAGTCTCTATCTTTACTTCTTGTCGCTAATGAATAGTTATAACTGCCTTTTCTTTTTTCTAGTACTGAATCAAAATTATCAGGCTTGTGATCATATATACTAGACTTCCAAAAATTATGAAGGTGATACAATTCGCCATCTGTAAACTCAAATTCATTGATAAGAACTTCTTTGCCATGCGGAGGATAGATAGAATTACCCATGCAATGAAAGCCGATATGTTGGTTATCGGGTATGCTTCTACCGATTTGATCTATTGTTTTTTCTTTATGACTACCTGTAACTAGATAGTATGTCTTGTCTTGGGCCCAATGCTGAAAGAATGTGCTAAAGTCTTTGTCAATATGTTGACCTGTATCACACAATACACCATCGACATCAAAAATATATTGTACACTCATACTATATATTTGTCCTTTGAGTCACCGGGTACTTTAATGCAAACAATAGTACAGTCTTCGTAAAATGTTGGGTCTGCTATTTCATCAGGTTCAATAATAAATGTATCTCCTGTTGTTAAATCGGTATTACACACGTTCATTGATCCTTTGATTAGTATGTTGTATTCAGTTCCCTGCTTGTGATAGTGTGCAGGCCACTTTTCGTCTTTTAGATGTGTTAGCACACCAACTTCAAAATCTTTAGTCTTAAGTAAACTAGGCTCAAAGTCACCTATGACCCAACCTCTAGTTGTGTCTGATAACTTTCCTACGATCACTTTTCTAAGTATTCTGCTAAGTCTTGGGGAGTGCCTATGAATGAAATATCTTTAGGCTCTATCTGATAGAAGCCAGCGGCTCCGTCGAACCAGTTGTAAACAGGACCGATGTAGTATTCCCCTTTAGACTTTGTGCCTGATTGCATCATTAAACGAGTACTACTTAAAAAGTCTTTACCATTTTTAAAGTAATGTAAACCAGTTAATGCCATGTTACCTGCTTGTACTTCTTTTTCAAAAATAGCACCAGTTAGTAAATCTAAGTAACTATGTTTTGGATCATCACTTTCAAGGCAAATAATGCCTGCTTCAAATTCTCTTAGTTTTTCAAATACATCATCTCGTAATTTATCGTCCCAATGCATAATTTGATCGCAATTTGCAATCAATAGTTCATCATCATTATCAACGAATGAAAATGCTTGGATAGCAGTTTGAGCGGCACCTTCTGTGTCTCCTACTACAACTAGAACTTTACATCCAGGAAACTCTGCTTGTAAACGAGTTCCTAATTCATTATGAGTATCTTCTAACGAGTCTTCAGGAAGCAAGAAGATAAATTGATTACCGTCTTTGTCTAATCCTAGACTTTTTGCAGATGCTACTAACATAGGATCGCCTTTGACATCTATCATATTTTTTGGTGAGTCAAAGTAGCCCTTAAATCGAGACCCTTTACCCGCGGCTGGTATTAATATATTCATACACATATTTATAAGGAATTTATAGTGCAAATAATTTTTTAAAAGGCTTGACAATATACCCAAAGGATGCTATAATAGACTCTATTAACGCACAAAGGAACTACAATGTCTCAGTTTTTCATAGCAGATTTGCACTTCGGTCACAACAATGTGATCAATTTCACCAATCCGGACGGGTCTAAATGCCGTGATTTTGATACTGTAGAAGAAATGGAAGATGCTATGGTTCAAGCCCACAACGAGATTGTGAAGCCTACTGATAAAGTATACATGTTAGGTGACATTGCCTTCAATGCTAGAGGACTTGATAAAGTCAAGCAGATGAACGGCATTAAGATACTTGTCAAGGGTAACCATGATAACTTGAAGTTGCACAAGTACGTAGATGTATTCAAAGATATCCGAGGCTGTCATGTAATGAACGGGTTAGTGTTTACTCACATACCAATACACGTTGATCAGTTAGGCAGATTTGGGTGCAACGTACATGGACACTTACACTCTAATAGAGTATTGTTAGAAGGTCCTAACAATAAGATTGACCCTAGATTCTTGTGCGTATCTGCCGAACACACAGACTTGAAACCAATCGAATTTGAAGATATGATTGAAAGAATAGTAGCACAAGGTGGTAAGATAGGTATGGTATCTCAAGGTAATGGTCCGACTCCCAAGAACGATCAGGCTACCCAAAATGCTTTATTTAATTCTCACTAAGTAGTATAATACTACACATAACGCAAAACGTTAAACTGCTAATTATTGCTAAGGGTTGCGTTAAACATTCTGAGTCTCTTCAGGCGCCCATTAAAAGGGCTAGGTAAGTCTTAAGATTTACACTGTTAGAGACTCTCTTTTTAGGAACAAATATGTACGCAACAATGGAAAATAACAAATCAAAAGCAAACGAGCCACAATATAAAGGTTGGTTCTGGTGCTCCGACAGAAGACAACTCTTTCGTTGGGAAGATTTGATGGCTTATTATAAATCACAAAAAACAAAAGGATAGTTTATGACTATATTGACTCCAGATCAAAATTGGACTGATGAAGAATGGAACAATTTCAGATCAGAAGTTAAAGATGTTCTTGTCAAAGACCTAGTAGAAGTTACTTTTACAAAGATCAATGGCGATGAACGTGTAATGACTTGTACATTACAACCAGAAACCTTACCCAAAGTGGTAATCAAAGAAGGCGAAGAAAAGAAAGAAAGGGTTATTAAGAATCCCGAAAACAGTCTTGCAGTCTTTGATACAAAAGCAGAAGGGTGGAGAAGTTTCTTAATTAGAAACATTACATCAATTAATACAAGCCCGCGCCTGTAACTCAGCTGGATAGAGTACCTGGCTACGAACCAGGAAGTCAGAGGTTCGAATCCTTTCAGGCGCGCCAATCAATCAACATAAGGAAAAGTTTTACCGCTCTTAGTTCAGTGGATAGAACAACTGCCTTCTAAGCAGTAGGTCCCAGGTTCGAATCCTGGAGGGCGGGCCAATTAACAGAGGTCATTATGTCAAGTAAAAGAGTTTATCGTTTCAGCAATCAGTGGACATATGAAAAGACTGTCTACTTACTACCATCTATCTCAATATCATTAAATGAATATTGTTTAGATATTTCATTTCTGTGGTTTAAGTTCTACACTTTTATAGAGTACAAACCTGATGTCTAAGAAAAAACGAATACCCTTAAAGGGCGGTTCTGAATTTGATGCACTAACATCTGCTCGTAAATATTATGTTTACTTGACTAACTCAGGTGTTGCTAAGTCTATCAAACGTGGCTATAACAAACGCTTCCGTAAAGTTCAAAAAGAAGACCTGCGTAAAGGAGATGATGAATGAGTAGTCCAAGTCAATGCCCAAGTTGCAATATTGAATGGGAAGAAAAGGAAACGATCACTGAGTATTTTGAGAGTCAAGGCTATACTCTGCGTAAAGCATTACAGACAGGTGCACTATATGGTTGCACACCAGAGACACCAAAACACTTTGGTAAAAACGTAGTTGGCATTGAAGTCAGAGGGCAATACGATGGTATCAGTTACTGGAAGTGTACTGTATGTGAAGTAGTGCATGACCGGTGGACTATGAAACCTGTAGATGAAAAGTTTGATGACCGACCTAATTTGAACTAAATATAAAGTCAGACAACAGAAAGGTAAATGGATATGAAATACGAATATTGGGGTCATCATTTGATGCTCGACTGTCGTTCAGGAGACATTGGACGAGTCAAGGATGGTGAAAATATAAAACAGTTTGCTAAAGATTTAGTAGACAAAATGGAAATGACAGCATTTGGTGATCCAATTGTAGAACATTTTGCAACACACAATCCAGAAGCGGCAGGTTACAGTTTGTTACAGTTAATTGAAACTTCAAACATTGCAGGACATTTTGTAGATAAAAACGGTGACTTTTACTTAGACATTTTTAGTTGTAAAGAATTTGATATCAAGGTTGCACAAGATGTTGTTGAACATTGGTTTAACCCAGAAAATATTAAGGTATCATACTTTACTCGACAGGCTTAACAGTATAAGAACTTAGCAAATCTATCCATTAATTATTGACAACCACAAGTCTTTAAAGTAAAATAGTATTCATTTGCGTATTGAGTAAATAACACTACTCTAATGTAAAGGAGCGAGATATGAAAAATACCCTTTTAAAGGCTTGTGTTGTAGTATTGATGATGTTTAGTGTAAGCAATTTACTAAAACAACCAGTAGAACCAACACAGATTCGGGAAATAATAGTAATTGAAATTCCGATACCAGTGATTGAAGTCATAGGCCCGACTGTCATTATTGTAGATAATTCTGATATGGTGTATGAAGATATAGATGTCTTCTGTTTAGCAAAGAACATCTTCCATGAAGCAGGCATAGAGCCTGATATTGGTAAATATGCTGTTGCTCAAGTTACTCTCAATCGTATGTCTAGTCAGAAATATCCTGATACCGTGTGTAAAGTAGTCTTAGATAGATATCAATTCTCTTGGGCAAATAGAAGCTCCTTACACTGGACACACCCAAAAGGTCCTAATTGGGACAGATCATACGAAATTGCCCAGCAAGTCATAGGTGAAGGCTATCGTGTAAAAGGGTTAGAAAACGCTAGATATTATCATGCAGACTACATAAAACCCCATTGGTCACGTAAAATGACGCAAGTTTCTACCATAGGAAGGCATATTTTTTACACAAATGATGCAATCTATTGATTTATAAGACAATTTAATTTCACTTTTTTGAAGAAAAAGGTTGACATTGGGTACCCATTCCGTTATAATATACTATATTAAACAATAACAGAACGGAAAATTATATGAAAATCAATACTCAACTAGCAAAAGCCTTCAACAAAGCAGTTACTAACTTGGATAACATCCATATGGGAACGCAAGAAGGTGAGATTAACTGGAACTTTGTAGATGCTGATATCCACATGGATCTAGGTATCCCATTTATCGATACTCTAAGTGGATACAATCTTCAGTTTAATCATTTGGCTGATTGCTATCTTGGCAATATCACTCTTGCTGATCGTATTGCACAAGCAACCTCAATCGATGAACTACTAAAAGTTGATCCATCTAAGCCCGCTTACATCATTCAAACTGCATAAGGAAGAATTCATGGGATTTTATACTCATACTCAGGACCCAGTTGGCGTTTTCGTTGAGAAAGATCATGGTAACTACTTTGAATGGTCACTCAATGACGATCCATATCATGCATGTTGGAAGGCCTTTAAAGATTTCCCTCACAAGATTTGGGTCGGTGACGTGATCGGTTTACCGTATCGTTATGGTACAGTCAAAAAGACTGTAGCATATGTCTGTGTTGATGAAGATGAATTTGGTCTTCCGGTAGTCGAAAAGTGGGACTTAAAAAAATGTCAAAAATATCCAGAAAAGGCTTGACATTGGGTACCCAAAGTAGTATAATAGTTGTATAAATTGAAATTAACGGAGAAGTTTATGATTACATCAAACAAGCAAATGGACACAATCAAGTCAGCAATTAGTAAAGGTCACTTCGATCTTAACGAACTGAATGATCTGCGTTCTTTTATTGTTTCAGTGTCTGTTAGCAATGCAAAGACATCTATCTCAGTAGGTGATAATGTCTGGATAGTGCAAAAGACTAAACGTACCCAAGGTGTTGTTGAGAAAGTCAACATCAAAAAGGCTGTAGTTAACATGAGAGGCGGACGATATAATGTTCCCCTGTCAATGCTGGAGTTAGTGTAATGCAGGCAACAAATAGTTATAGTAATTCAGTCTACGAATGGTGGACTGTTGCTAACATCAATGGTTATCCACAAAGAGTTTATTGCACGGCAGTCAATTCGTATGAAGCCAGCAATATTTTCAAAGCAATTTATGGTAATCAATTAGTCAACGAATCGGCTAATAGGTGCTAAAGAATTTGTAGCAATAATGCTACAATGGTGTGCAATGGGAGTTGCATATATTTTAATGAGTAACACTTAGTTTATATTTTAGGAGAAATAATTATGACAACTCAAACTTTTTCGGTAGTTGGTATTACTGAACATAACGGTAATTCAAAAGTCCGATTCACAGAAGATATGGTAAGGCGTGTCAAGCAATTCACTAAGGGCGGTGCAACTCGTTGCGAGTTTATCACTCTATCTGAATCAATGACAAAGCTGGACGCATTAGAGTTCATGTTAACGCATGACATGTTTTCGTCACCAGAAGATCAAGCAACTATTTCGGATGCTATAACTGATCGTTCTATGAAAACATATAGCAAGACTGTTAAGGTCAGTATGTCACTTGATGCAATCCGTAATCGCGGTAAGCAACAACAAGATGATGCTGATACATTAGAATCAGTCTTAAATGCAGTAGTTAGTTAATAACTACAGCCATTAAAAAAGGGCCTTTAAGCCCTTTTTTATTGGGTATAATTTGTTAACCTATACGCCAGGTTGTACCGTCTGAGAAGACTGGTATATTGTTAGCACTTCCACCTGCTACAACTGCATTAAATGCTGTGTCATTTGCATCTGATACAAATGATCTTGCACCTGCACCTGCTGTTGCGGCTGCTGGTAAAGCGGCGACTGTCGTTGGTGTAGTTTTAAGAGCAGTCGTTGCAATATTGTAACTAGCAGTTATGTTACCTGCAACACTGATTGTATTTCCGTAAGTGACTTCTTTACTTGTTGTGTTATACATAACAACTTCAGCAATGTTAGCCACATCGTTTCTTACTGGATCAATTTTTATTGAACTAACTGTTGTGTTGTTAAGTGTTACGCCAGTAGCATTGATTACAATAGAACTTGCGGCCTGACTAGTTGTACCTGCTGAGTTTCCGATTGCTATTGAATTAGCACCTTGACTAGTTGTACCTGCTTGATAACCAATTGCTATTGCACTTTGGCCCTGACTATTATCAGCACATTGTCGTCCGATTGCGACAGCATATTGTCCTTGATTCTCGCCACCAGCTTCATGTCCGATTGCGATTGAATCTCTTGCTTGATTAAATTGACCAGTGTATTGGCCAATTGCTATTGATTTAGATCCTTGCGGAGTACCTGTAAATAATAGTGTACCAGTTGCTCCTGCGGCCGCGGCTGAAATAACAAATTCTGTATTAGAATTTTTAGTGACAATAGTCTGGCCTGCAGTAAATCCTGTACCAGTGATTACCATTCCTACTCGGATAGAACTAGATGGAGCTGAAACTGTTAAAGTAGTTCCTGCTAGAGAAACAAAAGTCGCATCTACTACACCACTCTGACCTGCAAAGTTACCGATAGCAATTGCTTGATCGTCTTGTCTTTCTCCTGCATAATATCCTATTGCTACTGCATCATTTTGTTGATCTTGTCCACCTGCTCCAAGTCCAATTGCTACTGCTCCGTTATTCTGAGGAGCGTAGAATGACATTGTGCCACTCGGTGTTGTTTCATTGACAGCAGACATTGTTAATGTAGTATCGTTAACTACGGTTACTACTCTTTGTTTAGATGTATATCCAGTACCGACAATAAACATCTGCGGCAAGATACCGACTGTAGAATCAACAACTAATGTTGTTGTACCGTCGCCACTAAGATAAGTTGGGAAGTATGCAAGTCCTCGACCAGCATCTGTTCCGATTGCGATTGCGTTTCCATCAGTAGCACTACCGACAACACCTTGATAACGTGAACCAGCACCATTACCAATTGCTACACTGTTTGTGCTTTGATAAGTTTCACCAGCGCCTTCACCGACTGCTACTGAATAATTTCCTTGATTAGATTCACCTGCTTCGCTACCGATAGCAACTGCTTTAAATCCTTGACTAAATTCACCTGCTTCGCTACCGATAGCGACTGCGGCATTACCTTGAGAAGTCCGACCTGCTTGTAGTCCTATTGCTGTTGCTTCAATTCCTTGAGACGTTTGTCCTGCTTGATAACCTACTGCTGTTCCTTTGTCACCTTGACCAGTTGAACCTGCTGTATTACCGAAAGCAACACTATTGGATGTTTGTGTAACTATTCCTACAGCATTAACATTACCCGCACCAACATTGCCTGTGACAGATAATGCAGTTAACGTTCCAGTACTTGTTATGTTTGGTTGAGCGGCAGTTGTAATTGTGCCAGCTGATGTTGCAAGAGGAACTGTTCCACTTACATTAGCACCAGCAACTGCGTTTGCAGTTCCTGCGAATGTTGCTAAGTTTATAGCACCACTTACGTTAGCACCTGCTACTGCATTTGCTGTACCTGCAAATGTTGCTAAATTTATTGCACCAGATACATTTGCACCTGCTACTGCGTTTGCTGTACCTGCGAAAGTTACTGCTCCAGTTACATTAGCACCAGCGATAGCGGCTAAGTTAGCTCCATCACCTGATACATAAGTTGCGGCTACTCCGCCTACTACTGTTACTGCTGTTCCTGATATTGTTACTACACCTGCTGTACCAGCGATTCCTATTGTTGCTGAACCGTCTGCTGTTGCAATGTTGATATTTGATGTTCCGTTTGCTATCGCGGCTGAATTTGATCCAGCACCTGCGGGTGCAAATACACCATTACCATATAATATGTTTGATGCTACTCCGTCTATGTTAATAGAAGCAATGTTTCCTGCTCCTGAGACGTTTGCTAAAGCAACTGCGTTTGCTGTTGTAGCACTTGTTGCTAGTGTTGCTAGAGGAACTGTACCAGTTACGTTAGCACCGGCTAATGCTGATATTCCAGATCCGACACCTGTAATAATACCTGTAGCATTTAATGTTCCGGTTACGTTAGCACCTGAATTAGTTACTATTAATATGTTAGCAACTCCACCTACACTAGTATTAACGTTACCTGCAGATGCGGGGATATGCACATTTGAGGTACCATTTGCTATTGCGGTACTATTAGAACCAGCTGGTAAGTTTGTTAAGTTTGCTCCGTCACCTGAGAAGTATGTTGCTACAACTGCTGTTGTTGCGTTTACATTGCCTGCATCTAAGTTTCCTGTAACGTTTGCAGATGTTAGAGTACCTACAGAAGTAATGTTTGCTTGTGCGGCATTTGTCACGCTTCCTGCAAGAGTTGCGACTGCGGCCGCTACAAAGTTACTTCCACCAGCACCTGATAGAATTAAATTACCTGCTAATTGTACACTAGATTTCTTAGTTTCTGGTGTTCCGTTCATGTCTACAACTGCTAATAAGTCGTTGTAAGTCATGTTTGCACTCGTTATATCTGAGAGTGCTGTGATTTTAATATTTGTTGCCATTGTCTATTATCCCCTAATAGTATTATTTATTCTTTTATTGACTTAAACTGCACTGTCATCACCGACATAAGACCAACGTGTATTAGTAGTGTCATAATATGCCATCTTACCACCTGGTGTGCTATCACTGATCGCAATTAACTGCCCAACTACACCTGTACCTGGCTTAGTTGCTACTGTGTAAACTGGTACTTTGTTAAATTCTACATCTATATCGCCGATAGATGTGATAGGGCCGCCTGTGACTGTTAATGTCGCACTTGTAAGGCCTACACTTTGTACTGTTCCGTCTGCTAAATTTGTTGAACTTACTGTAACGTTTCCGTTTGCTCCACTGACTGCTATACCTGAACCGGCATTTAATCTAGTAACACCAGTGTTAGTAACTGTTATGTTACCAGCAGTAGTAATTGGTCCACCTGATACTGAGATACCTGTACTTGGGTTTAGCCCAAGACTAGTAACTGTTCCACCAGCAGTACCATTTGCTATAGTAGTGATTCTACCGTATGCATCAACTGTAACGTTTGCTTGAGCATATGCCCCTGCTACAACGCCTGATGTTGCTAAGTCTAAAGCAATCGTGCCAGAAGACACTATAGGGCTTCCTGAGACAGTCAAACGTGATGCGGGTGCAGATACTGCAACACTAGTTACAGTTCCTTCTCCACCGTTAGCACCAGTAGTAGAAATTGTGATGTTGCCTGTAGTCCCACTTAGTGTAACACCTGTGCCTGCTATTAAACGAGCAACGCCTGTGTTTGTGATTGTAACAGTGCCAGTAGTAGCATTAGCAGTAACACCAATACCATCACCCGGTGTGAATGTAGTGAAACTACTTGCGTTAGCAAATAGTGTATCAAAGTTCACGTTAGTTTTAGTAAATGCAGTGTATAGTGAATCACTACCGACAGATTCATTCGGTAGTCCTACATTAATCGATTGTTTTCCTGTAATAGCCATACTTGTGTAAGTTCCTTATATCTTGTATTTATCAATAAGGTTAATTAGTATGGAGCGAATGAACTTCCGCAACCGCAAGTGGTTTGAGCCGCTGGATTGCTAATAGAAAAACGAGAGCCTTGTAGATCATCTTTGAAGTCTACTGTTGCATTTGATAGATATTGCATAGATAATGAATCAACTATTACGTTTGTTGCCCCTGCAGGTATCTCAAAATCATCATCGTTTTGTCCTTCTTCCATAGAAAAACCGTATTGAAATCCTGAACACCCTCCGCCTGTAACATACATACGTAAACGAGTGTCGGTGGTTTCGTCTTCTAATACTTCTTTAATTTTGCTTTGTGCTGATTCAGTTATTGTTATCATGTTTTTATCGATTGTCCCCATCTTGTGGAAATTACATTCCAGTTAATAATTTTCCATGTTTCTTTAAGATACTTCTTCTTATCTGATCCATAGTCTAAAATAAATGCATGTTCCCACCAGTCGATCAATAGTAATATATCGTCTCGTACTTCATGGTTTTCAATAGTTTTAACCTTACCATCTTTAGATAAGTATACCCAACCAGATCCTTCAATAGCCATTGCTTTGAATTCAACTTCTCTCTGAAAGACTTCGTATGTTCCGAAATGCTTTTCGATGAATCCTTTCATGGGTCCATTTGGTTTGTTATTATCTCTAACTTTTCTAAACTGAGGGAAATATATGTTGTGTAAAAAAGCACCTGCGTAATTAAACTCAGGATTCCCTTCATGGTTGTTATAACGTTTAGCATAACCTTTTGCTAACTTATCATAGTGTAAATCTAATGTATCTCTGCTCATCACAGGCTTTACTTCTTTAGCATCAAAATTAAGAGGAATGATTTCTATGTCTGCTGGCCTCTTTACTTTTGCTTCAGTAAGAGGTTGTTGTCGATACATTTGTTTAACTCTGTTCATAATAGTATTTATCTAGTATCCTAATGCTGACAGTATTTGTTCTGCTGTCTTCATATGTGATTTAGGTCCGGCATGTTGACCGTCAGTGCCCTTGTCTATGCTATCGTGCCATATCATTGACGAGTTCCATGTATAAGCACTAATCTTACCATGACTAACATCGATAATTTTAGTTGGCATCAACCGATGTAACAGTCCATAGGTCAACTCACCTTTAAGATATAATGGTATATCAGCATATGTTACAAACTCTGGGTCTGACCAGTTACCAGCTGGTGTCATATTTTCTTGGTTGTCAATGTGTTTTATGTACCGTTGATATATAGGCCATTCAACTATAATTGCTTTAGGAGGCTGTTTGTATCTAAAGTGCCATAGCAAAAGATTGTGTTCTACTGCATCAATTCCACCTCCACCAAGTGCTAGATTTACGCAATCAACCTTCATTACAGCCGATACTAAATGGGAAAACATTTCTTCATATTTTACCCCTACTCCTGTCGTATGACTAGAACCAGCAAAGATAATATAGTTGTCAAGGTCTATCTCATTTATTTCTTTCCGCATCCTAAACCCAGATGAATTGTACTCTGGATCTCCTACTACTGCTGAATGTATAAAGTCTTTCTGCTCTAGCAAAACATGCTCCTCTGTGCTTCTAGGAAGCCCTCTGAGACGATTTCAGCAACGTTAGCATCATCTGAGTGATCAACTTCTATCGTCTTTATATTGTCTGAGAGTGCTACATGCATACTTGTTGCAATAGGCTCGTCATTAGGACCCGAAATCATATAGATAGGTATGTCAATTTGTTCTAATAGTTTAGTGAACAAACGACTTCTTCCTACAAAGTATCCAGAAGTATCAGCCAACTCAGATGCTCTATTTACATCTTTAAACATTCCTTCAGTTTGATCGTAATCGACTCCTATAAACCTGTTAGCCCATTCACATGAAATAAAGATCATCTTAGGATTACCATATTGCAGTAACCAATTAAACAAATTATATTTGATGCCTTCTATCCCAGTATCAGATACAGCGAGATTGTAGTATTGATGATTGATTGTTTTAGATAAAAGATAAGGCCATGTTTCTTTAAGAGGCTTATGCATATGTAAACATGCATTGTCTCCTAATACAAGAAAGTATCTTGGAAACCGTAAGTCTTCACCGAGAACTTCTTTTAGTTCTTTACAACGATGACCTAATGAATTGAGTTCAGCACCTTGGGTATTATATAGGAAGCCGTCTTTAGTATCCGGAATTTCTGGGTATTTTATGCCCTGTGGACAATTGGGTAGAGACACTAGTTTCTCCTTACTATTCTGCCTTGGGTAAGATCGTATGGAGAAATTGCAACTTGAACTTCATCTCCCATAATAATTTTAATTTCAAACTTTCGCATCTTTCCACCGACATATGCTTGAAGTATATGTTTATTCTCTAATTGTACTTTGAATCTTGCATTAGGAAGTACTTGCACTACTTTCCCAGTCATTATAATGTGGTCTTCTTTGCTCATTAATCTTTAAGGATGTCCCACATCTTTGTTTTCTCAGTCAATTCTTTTTCAAGTTTAACATACTGTTCTCTAAGTTCTTTTAACTCGGACCATTGATTTTCTAATTTAGGGTTAGGTTGTAGAATCGCAAGTTTTTTATTTACTTCTTCTTGCCAGTCTTGCATGCCTACTACAACGTCATCTAATACTTTTAATTTATCTTCAGTAATAGTTTGACTTCCTATAGTAATTGTACCACTTGCTCCAGGTGCCCTAACCCCTGTGTATACTGCTGAATCCCAATTGGTAGAGATTGTACTTAAAGAGTTACTAAGATTAAGATTTGTATTAACTACTTTTCCGTTGTATGTGATGGGTGCAGAGAAATCTAAATCTAGTACTAGTTGATCGTTAGTCATTTTAGTCAGCCTTCTTTAAAAATATAGTGCCGTTTTCATTAACACCGATAGCCAGTTCAGTTTCTTCTGACCAGCCCAATGATTTAAGTAAAGGTGCAGGTAAAGGAATAATTACGTCACCTGAGCCGTCATCTGCTTCTTGTGTGATTACTTCGTACCGTCCTTTATCTGTCTCGTTTGGAGTCATACAGATATTTAGTTAGAAATTAGAGATAGCAAATAAATCTACCAGGCTCTACAAGACCAGTAACGTGCTTTCCATTTAGGTCCGGGATTCTTACAATTGTGTCTGGCTCTAAATGATTTACGTGCTCCTGGGTTGTTCTTTTTAATGCTCATTGTTTTTCCTTTAGCACTGCTTCCGCCGTGACCAAAGTTAACTTTGACTACATTACCTTTTGCATTCTTAACATAAACTTTTGATTTCTTAACATCACCTTGCATTGGCTTGTTAAGTGTAACTTTGCGTCCTTGATAGTCGGCCTCGTTAACTTCTTCATCGTCTGCTTCAGAAACAACTGATGGATCTTTTCCAGTAACATTTGCATCTGCTACTGTTTCTTCATCATTCTTTTTAATGCTACCAATTGGTGATGCTACTGCTTGATTGAAGTCACCTGGATTAGGGTTTTCTGTTAATCGCATGATGTCTGCAAGATCATCTTCGTAAGGTGTATATAAATTAGGTGCTATAGCATCTTCAGTCTCTATAATGTTGATTTCTTCTGTGATGATTTCATTGAGTTCTAAAAACTCCATAGTTTCATCATCTGCTTCTAATATGATGCCATCATCAGTAAAACCAACAACGCCAGTTTCAATAACAAAATGTTCACTTAATTCTATCTCAACTGTATCATATAAAAAGATTGAGTCTTCATCTAGTGCAAGACCATCAAGTGTTGAAAGATAATTTTTCATGTCTGCCATAATAATATTCCTAAAGTATACGTGTATTTATGTCTTTTTTAACAAATTCATCAAAACTTATGTCATAACTCATTTGAATAAAAATTCTTGGTTGTGATTCATCTATAACTCTGACATTATGATAGTTGTTAACATTCATTAATGTTGGATGATCATCACTGTACTGTCCTCTTTGATCTGGAGCCGCTGTTATCGGCACACCTCTATCAGGAATATCTGCTAGTTCATCATAAAAATTAACGGGCTCCATACGATTGTAATAGATAGGAATGTTAATACATGTATTTCTATCAGCATCTTTGTGTGCTATATTAAGATACCACTTGTCAGTGTTAGTAAGTGCAGGATCATGCATTTGTATAATATAATTTTTAGGTTTCTCTCCTAATACGTTTTCAATATCTAGTAATAAGTGCTGAAAGTATAGAGTAAAGAATGAGTAACTGACATAATTACGAGGTTCCCATGCGTAATTTCCAGTAAAAATTACTTGTTCCGCCCATGCTGTGCGTAAACTTTCAATGTTTATACTCACATCTCTGAGTTCTGCTAGATTATTCATAGTGAACAATATTTCAAAAACTTTTCATACGGCGTCTTATAACTCATTTGAATAAAGATTCTAGGTGATTCAGCATCCATAAATCTTACACTATGAAATTGTCCTACATTGACAAGTGTTGGATGTTTTTCACTGTATACTCCAACTTGACTAATATCATTAGCGAGATCCCTACAGATTTGCTCGTACTCGGCTTTAAATTCTGTATAACCTCCCCAAGCAATGTATTGATCATGCTCATCTTTGTTTCTGCCGGCCGCTTCTCCTTTAAGTACTTTAGATAACTGATCTGGCTTAACATCATAAAATAATATAGGCTCCATGTTATTATATGCAATTGGTATAAAAATAGCGGATAGTCTGTCTTCATCTCTATGCGGGATTGTAAGATAGTTTTTGCCAGAGATGTTCTTACTAGGATCATGTACTTGAATAGTAAGATTCGTTGGTATTTCTTCTAATGCCTGTTCAATACTAAGTATCAATTTTTTAAAGTATGGCGTAAAGAAGTCAAGGTCAACAAAATTGCGTCCTACCCATTTATAGTTAGGATGCATTGCAAATAGTTTTTCCCACTCGGCTGTAATAATAGAGTTATCTAAGTCAATGGATGTTAGTTCTGCTAAATTACTTTTCATACCAGGACATACCTATAAACATTCGTAGTGGACAGTCTTTAACTATTGGGGTCATCCAATGTGGGTGATGTCGATTCCAAACAATAAAACTATTTGGACTTGGGTTCTGTATTGTTGTCTCAGTACCGTCCATTGATTCTACTTTAAATAGTCCTCCCCAATCACTATCCCATTCTTCAGGATGAGCAAAGATCATTGATGTAAAACAATTGTCATCTGTTGCATCATGTATTGTTCCGTCACTGTGTCTATGCATTTGTGTTTCTGTATCACCATATTGAAACCATATGTTACTGAGTTTTATATCTTTCCAGCCTTTCTCTATCAAATAGTTTTTAACTTGTAACAAGATTTCTTCTATTTGAGGCCCGAAGAACTCAATTGTTTCTTTCATTACATCATCGCCATTACAATAAAATCTAAATCGTTTACAATATTGAACTGACTCTGTAGTTGAATATATTCCTCTGTCAGGATCTAAGGCGTCCCTTTCAACTGCCATTGTATGTTTTTCTACTTTAGATAATTTATATAGGTATTCAGTCTTATCTTGTAAGTCTTTGTATAACTTTGGTTCTAAAAAGTTTTCTTCATTAAAAATCATTTGGCACCCGGTATCAATGTTCTTTTCCAAGAGTTATCATGTGTATCAATTGAACTCCATCCAGTACCAAAAAATGATCTTACATAATCAGGGTCAGTATTAGTAACTTTTTGTACAGCATGCCATTCTTCTCTGCTCCATATCAACATTCGATTAGGTAAAGGTTCTATTACATGTGTTAAATTTTCTAATCCGGACGCTCTCGGCATCGCCATAGTTAATTTTTGTTCTTCAAAGACCGGGTCACCTACTATAAATTCTCCGCCCCAGCCTGGTTGCCAGTGACTTGTGTAGAGAATAGCAGTGTATGTATTTGCTTGATCACTTTTACGTAAGCCTTGATCTTGGTGTGTCGGTAAAGTCATTGTGTCAATAATATATTGATACCAAATCGACCAACTTTTTAAGTCTCGTACATTCAAGTCTTCCATAACAGTAATCATCTTTTCAACTGCCGGGATACATTCGTGTCCTAAAAAATTACAACCTTCACGCCAATCTCCCGACTCGTCATGCCAAGTTATTCTAACTGGCTCATCTGAATCTTGTTTTAATACACTAGTATCACCTGAACCAAATCTTCCTTGTACTCGTTTTGCTAATGCATCAAATTGATCTTGTGGTAAAAAATTGTCTATGTAGTGTATCATTGTTCTTCCGTAAAATAGAAACGTTGATAAGGATTATTTTCATGTTTATTGTTTTCTACTGAACTCCAACTAGTACCCATAAATGATCTGACATAGTTTGGATCGTTAACTGTTAATTCGTTCACCATATGCCATTCATCTCTACTCCAAATAGTTAATCGATTTGGTTTAGGTTGAATGATGTGACTAAAGTCTGTTAATGATGTTACGTTGCCACCGGGTCTATCAAAGACAGGCTTGCCTACAACAAACTCTCCGCCCCAATCTTCTTGCCAATCACTAGTGTAGATGACAGCACTATATGTATCTTTAGGTAAACTCTTTCTTACTGATTGATCTCTGTGTACAGGGAGAGACATCGTATCAACTGAGTATTGAAACCAAGATGACCAGTTCTTTAATTCTTGCACACCCAAACGTTTCATTGTTGCTTCCATTTGTTCTAATGCAGGAATGCATTCTAACGCATTTGGAATACAATAGTCCATCCAGTTGCCTGATCTTGCTATAGGCTGAAGAATAAATTTGTCTGGTTCTTGTCGAAAGTCGTGGTTAACAAATAACTCTCTGGCTTCGATAGGTTCGTACTTAGAATCGATTTTTGTTTTTAATGCTTGAAATTGCTCTTCTGGTAAGAAGTCATCTTCAAAATAAATCATTTAACACCTATTTTCATAAACCTTTCATACTCAGTCTCTGGATCTTCCAGTTCAACTTCATCTAAAAAGTATGTTTTCCTCAATGGGAATTGATTGTCAAATTCTGCTAGTGTTCCGTGTCTACCTTGCATTGCAACTAATGTCCCTTCAGGGATATTCTTTAACCAATCATCTCCATCAATGTCATTAGTCGATGTATTGATAACTAGTCCCGGAGATTTAAGTTGTCTGTAGTCTATTGTATTGGCATCTTTGTGCATATGTTCTACTTTATCAGATATACCGAGTTTATCTAGTAGTTTTGCTCCTGTTGTCAATGTATTCTCATCTATATCAACGTTGATTAACTTGTTAAACCCTAACTTGTTAGCAACTAAGAACAATCCCATGTTACTGTACCAACTACCTAAGTTATAGATAGTATCTAAATTTGTTATCTTGGCTTTCTTTAGTATCTTCTGTACCTCGTCTAGTAACCAGACTTTACTATACTGAAGATCAGGGGTAAAACTACCCTCTAATGTGTCAGGACTTGCTTCATCTATCTCATCTTTGAGATATATGTGTTCTAATGCTGTGATTGTAGGTCCCGCATCAAATGGGTCATGCTTAATGCCTATACCCCCTGCATTGTCCCAGGGTATGATGTTCTTACCAAAATCATCGATTAGAACGTTCGGACGATCATCACTGTCAGTTGCATACTTAGACTTGTCCGATGCGAATATGGCGCTCTCTGACGCTCCTGCATGGTGTTTATCTAGCCATTCTTTCTTTCCCATGATGCTGGCCTGATTCTCATAACGCAACGGAGCAGATAGTATTGTATAGTCTACATCATGCTCTTGTAACCAGTCAATGACTCTTAGGCCGCCCCTGAGGGTGTCTAAATCACGGAAAAAACGGTATACAGACTCGGGTCCTTGTGATGCTAGTGCTTTGATTGAAGCCTCTGGATCCTTTATGTCTTTGTAATCATCTACATCTGCAAACTTAGCCCAAGACTTAAAGAAGTCCGCTTGGACTCCGTCCATGTCTAAGTATAGATGTGGTCTATGACGAGAATCGTTCTCGTCTTCAGTTAGAAATTCCGTGACTTTCATTATTAATTACTTTTAGTACCCAGTTATCCGCATACAGTTCTGCTAATATTTCATTAGTAACTGTATAGGTATGAGTTTCGGTTCCGTCTTCATAACATTCAATTAGCCATTTACGATTGGTCTCTTTGAATACTTCTGCTTTACGGTTCTCGTTTTCAAATGTGTGATATTGTTCTTTCATACTCATATTTATTAAAATCCTCCGGTTATTTGTTGAAATACGTCCATGTAATGTTCTTCGCCATCAGCAATATTCTTTAGCCAATCTTCGTCGGCTCCTTCATCTGCTTGATCACTAACATACTTGAAACATTTAAAATCAACGTGTTGATTAAGACATGCTTTACCGATTGCATATGCTTCCATGTCAACTACGTGTGCCGGTATCTCTAAGTTAGGGTCTGTAACAAAGTTATCACCTGTGCTACATGTAAACCCGATACCATATGAAATAACTTGTGGGTCAGTTGGGAGTACGAGTTCAATAGATTCAGGACATTTACCTTTGTCTCGTTCTACAAAGTTCTTCATTTCATGTAACCCCGTACCTAATTTGATTCCACCTGCTGTACCGAAGTTCCAAACTGTTCTTGGTTGAAATCTTTCAATCAATTTACCTGCTGTTAGTGCGGCATTAACTTTGCCGACTCCACTAAAAAATACATTTTCCCACTTCGCCATTTTGGGTGCTTCGTGCTCCAATGCCATTATAATTATATCTTTCATCATATTACCAATTGTGTATGTTCCCTGCTATAATAAAGAAGCATGTAATAAAATTTACTCCTACTATCACCGTTCTGATCATTGCGATCTTATCTGCTTCTCTGTCTGTTGTACCTTCTTTTTCGCCTATTGCTTTAGCCCATAGACGCCATAAGTTTCTCATTACTCACCTTTGTATTCAATTAGAGTTTTTACTTTATAACCATGTGCCTTGATAGTATCACTACCTTTTAAGTCTGGTAAGTCTATGACTGCTAGAATTAAAATATTTTCTTTAGGTATTCTCCAATTCTCATGTACCAAATCAGCACATGCTAATGCAGTTCCACCTGTAGCAATCAAGTCATCTATGATAACGACCTTGCCTAGTATAGGAGAAAGTTCTTGTAAGTGCAATTCTGCTTCTCCGTACTCTAATGTGTACTTTTTACTAACAGTTTTGTTAGGTAACTTACCTGGCTTACGTGCTAATACTAAAGGTAAATTCAAGTCAAATGCAATTAGAGATCCAAAGACAAATCCTCTACTTTCTATTCCTATTATTGTGCTAGGGTTATGATCCATAGAATGTGTTGTAAGAGCCATAACTGCTTCTTTCATTGATCTTGGATCTTCTAATAATCCTGTAATATCTCTGTATTGAATGCCGGGAATAGGAAAGTCATGTACAGTTCTTATCGATGCTTTCATTTTAGTCCTAGTGCTCCTTTGATTAAGTCATCTTCTTTAATGAAGACTCCGTCAACCATTCTGCCTTTACGATCTTTAATATCATCATATGCAACTTGGAGACATTCTTCTATAGTGATATCGTTTCTAACTGCAATGTTAATTAAGACGACCATCATGTCGCCAATGTCATCTTTGATATCTTTACCTTTGCAAATGTTATCAGAGAGTTCTCCTGCTTCTTGGATCAACTTAGCAAACTGTGACTTATCATCACTGCCGTCAATTAAGTTTCTGTCTCTATGCCATTGAGAAATCTTGTCTACTAATGTTTCAATCATCATTCTTTTTTTCCCTTAATTTTTGATACCATTCATGTGAACAATACGCATCACAGAACGCCGCTGTCTTTTCAGCATTATGATATTTTATATCAAATGGATCTATATTCCTAGAGCAAACGGAACATTTTACTTCGTTCACAGAGGCACTTTACCCGTATTATAATGATGTACAGTGACACCACCTAACTTTAAGAATTTAACACCTGCTTCGTCTCTATATGCGTTACGATAATAAAGAGTCTCAATGCCTGATTGATAGATTAGTTTAGCACAATCTAAGCAAGGAGCATGTGTACAAAACAGAGTTGCTCCTGTTGATGATTCTGTGCTTTGTGCTACCTTTGCGATAGCATTTGTTTCTGCATGTAAGACTTCTGGTTTTGTTGCACCTTTGACTTCACAATCGTTTTCCCAGTCTGTGGGCATGCCGTTGTAGCCTGTGCCTATGACACGATTACCTTTGACGATCAACGCTCCTACTTGAAGTCTAGTTGCATAACTAAGTGAGGCAGTTAGTTCTGCCATGTCCATAAAGTAATCTATGAATTTCTTTTTCAATGTGCGGCAAGCCTCAGTTGTTGTGTTAAACGTTGTGTTACATCTAGTAATGCTATGACTGCTAGTGTGCTAACAAGCAATCTCATATCAAACAGCATTGCTTCTGGTGAGAACGGAGGGAATGTAAGACCCATATTAACTAGAACATGCCAAAGCAACACAGAAGTTGCTCCTGCAACATATACGTTGCTTATGTACTTGCCTACGAAGTATGCACTAAACATACATGCATATACTATAGGCATATGCCCATATAGCCCTAGAAACAATACATCAGTTACTGCTAGAATACCAACTGATACCCAAGGACTCAGATTCATTCTAGGAGCAAACACTGCAAGTCCGAGTAAAGGGCTAACGTTAGCAGGTAGTCCAATAAGTCTACTTGCTACTAATACCGCTATTAATATTCCGGCTGATTTAATTAATTCTTTCATTTGAATGTGACCTCTGCTTCTGTTTCTATTACTACTCTTGCTCCGCATGATAGAATTGGTTTGTCGTTACCACCATACATCATTTTACTTGGACCATGTATCTCTACTTCGTGACAGTAAGTATTGCTCTTACCTTCTTTGATAGTGATGACTGGCTCATTAGTTCCGTGCTTTTTGTTAGCACGTATCTTATGTTGGTTAACGTGTATGTATTTTTTCATTTCTTATTCTCTTACTCATCTTATTAGCGGTTCGCTGAAAACTCCTTTCTAAAAATTTGTTCCACCATTCTCCCCACCATTCTTGTAACTTCAACATTATTCTATCTCTAATAAATCGATCTTCTCACCGATTGGTTTGTTCTGCCATTCTTCATAGTCTTCTAGCGGGTCAATCTTGTCTGTTATACAATTGTCTTCCCATTTTTCTGCAAGACGCCCATTGAGTTCTACCCAATACTCCATATCTTTGCCTGTCTTTTCTACTATCTTCTTTTCTGTATCAGCGAAAATAGCATCTTCAGGACACTCCGGTATACATACACCACAATCAATACATTCATCTGGATTAATTGTAAGGAAGTTTGCTCCTTCGTAAAAGCAATCTACCGGGCATACAATCACGCAGTCTGTGTGTTTACACTTTATACAAGCCTCAGTTACTACGTGTGTCAATCAAATCTCCCAATTATACGTATATTTAGTAGTTTATTCAGAAGTTAATTCTTTTACTTCACCGTCCATAAACCACATGGATTTGTCATCTGATCTGACTAATACTGTATCATAACGATCTTTGCACAGTTTTGCTAGTTCTTCGTATGATGTTCCTTGACAGATAAATTCATCTGTATCTTTGTTGTACAGCAGATAATCTTTCTTGCCAGCTTTTTCTATATAACAGACGGGAAGACTTTTCTTCAAATCTTGTTTAAACTGTTGTAATTCATCCTCTTCATCAATTTTTTCAATAATAATTCTATACAACTTCTCATCGTTATAGGCACGCCAAAGATTAGTTAATTGCCAACCTATCCACATACCTAATATTAAAACTTCTAAACTATTTAATTCCATTTAAGAACTCCTCATGTTGAATCCATTTATTTTTGTTGTTAAGGAAACCCCAGTCTCTTTGCTGTGTTCCCATAAAAAACAGAGTGGTAACAGGTCGTTCATTTTCTAATTCAAGCCAATGAAATTCCTGTGCACCACGTCTGATAATACTACCAGGACCTTTCCAAGTCCTCCCCTTGATAGTATTTTCCCAATAACCGCCCTTAAGAATTATAGTTGTATAAGGCCACGGGTGATCATGTAAAAAAGGTTCATCGCTTTTAACAATCTTGTGAAGTGTGATATTGAAAGGGAAAGTTGCTCTATCTTTAAGAAATAGATGTAACGATGCATGTAATCTTTGCCTGTTATTCGATCAGGTATTAATCTGTATCGATTGAGTTTACTCATTAAACTGTGAAATATCTGCATAAATGATTACCGGGGAAAGTAAAAGTGGGGAGATTTTGCTTGTCTCTAAAGAGCCCTAGCAAGGCTCTCCCCGAACCTAATTACCTAAAGAACTTAGGATTTGTTAGCGGCTGCCATTGCTCTGTAACCTGCGGCTACAACTGCTCTAGCTGGGTTACCCAAACGGTATCTAGTGACACCTGTTTTAGTAGCGTTAGCATAGATTGCATATCCACCACGTAAACGTAAGTCGCTTACTGTAGCAGTAGGGTTGCCAATGCCGAAACGTGCGGCAATTTGTTTTGCTGTTAATGCTTCACCGTTCTGTAGAGCGGCCAAGAATTTTCCAGACTTTGATACTACTTTCGTAGATACTACTTTCGTAGTTGCTGTTGCATTTGTCATATATTTTATCCTCTTAGATTAATATGCCGTTGATTAATTCAACGTATCACTATTATACAACTATACAGGATTGTATGCAATGTAAATGGGCAAATACGAAACCTATCGTATTTGGGAGATCCCTTAAACATCTGTTGTACAAAGTAATTCTTTGTGTTAAGAGCCAACTAGGACCTCAACTAAATTCATTAAAACTGCTGTGCCACTTATAGCACTTCCGATCATAATTGCTTTGTCATTCCAGCAATGACCTACGTATACCCAACAGCATGCCGAGAGTGCATAGGCTATCTTACCTTCAGTCATAAACTCTGCACTCTGTAAGAATACTCCTACAACTGCTAAGATAGTTGCTATCCATTTGACATAACTATCAATGGTTCCTGTAGGCGTTGCTGGCTTAAGGTCTTCTACTTCTAATTGAAGTTCTTCCTGAGCAACGGCTGATTCTGCTAGTTCTTGTTTTAGACGTTTGCGTTCAGCATTGAGTTCCATAGCAAGTTTAGCACCTTTGCTCATTGTACTACCGTCAAACTGATCTTGGACCTCTTGACTCAGTTCTGCATGGACCTTCACTTCATCAATCTGAGTCAAGGAAATACCCCTCTTCTAATTGTTTTACCATGTCTACTGTAGATGAATAGCATGTTGGACAAAATGCAACAGGTAGAATACCGAAGTTACCTTCAATTCCTCCTTCTGACTCAGTGTAGATACAACTACATATTGAGCATGTGTGTCCTCTTTCTGGCATTATTTTCCTATGTGTTTGATTTCGTTCTTTGGTACTACTTGATACGCACCTTTGTTGTATGCTGGTGCAATAGTGTATGTGGCACTTATTTCTTGTTTCTCTTTCTGCCACTCTGCGTTCTCGCCATCACCTTTGCTTGATGTAGTCATTTGTTTACTACTAGGATACTTTGCATTAAATTCATCTATACGTTTTTGAGCATATGATAGTTCGGGCTTATAGTGACTTCTGTCACGCCTCAAGTCTCTCTTAGGCTGTATACCATGACAATAGTCAACATACTGCTCAAAGTTTAACTTAGGCTCACCTAAACGTTTACATTGTCTGTTATGTACGATCAGACCTGCTTCCCATTTAACAATATTCTTTTTAGTCATTACAGGCTTATACTTACGAGTACGTAAAGAAGAATAGCCTGTCATTAAATGCATCGTCATACAGAGTTACCCTTTCTTACGTTGAATCTTAGTATTACCGTCAACTGCTCTTGCATCGGCTGCCATTGAACTATTATACCCTGTAGTTATTTTCTTCAGTCGAGTCATATCAACGTTTGGAGTTTTTTGAATCGCTTTTTTAACTGCTTCCAACTCGTTGCGTCTTTCATCACTCGCATACTTTTTTAACTCATCGGTCACAAGTTCGTACAAAGAATAAATCTGATCACCTTTGACCTCTTTTAATAGGTTCCTTGCTTCGGCATCATAATTGCGGGTATCAACGTGCGTTGATTTTCTATCATTTCGATTATAATTCATATTAGACATTATACTAGTTCCTTAACATGTTTGCAATCATTTCGGTAAACAAACCCTGGGCAACTACATTTGCCATCTTCTATGGTATATGTATTACCTTTGGAACCTTTTACAATAATGACATTGGAAAGGGTTGCTTTTGATTTGTCCTCATAGTCGCCAATCTTATCGAAAGTACGTCTACTTTTGCTGAACTGCTTAAGTGGATTCGCAAACACTTTGTCATTGTATTGAACTAAATGACCTGCTTCGTTGACATGATAGATACCGTTGCTCACGCTACCTTCCCACTTAGTTGTTTCTTGTAATACTTCGATCATTATGCTACCTCTTTTACTTGACATCGTGTAAGAAAATTGACTAGTGTTTCTGCATAAGCATCATACTTAGCCCTGTGTTCGTATTGTCTGATCATGGACCTTGCGATTGACTCTAAGATAACTTCTCTAGGGAAGTCAGACATTTCTAACAACTTCCATGTATCGTACTCACCTTCTGTGTTGCTCCATAGACGATCATATTCAAACTTATCAATAGCATGTAAGTGATGAGTAGACATAACTTCAAACTTACCCCTCAGAAACTTGTCATCACAACCACCAAGTAATTTTACAATCTGAACTACTTTGTCTAACTCAGCCTTTGCGAACCTGAAATCTTCGGGAACGTTATATTCACTAGCACTATACATCATATCTTTATCTCCTTAATATACTACTATTATACAACCTTTGGGCAAGGATGTCAACACTTTTTGCCCGAAAAGTTAAATTATTTTTTGTAGATATTTGTCTGGATCGTGGTCTAAATTCTTCTTACTTATCTCACTATAAGACGTTTTAAACGGCGTGTACATATCAATCAATTTCCTTACACCTTTCATTGGATGTCCTATGATCTTATTATCGACTAGTTGTTCTAATTCTTGAGGTGTTTTATTATGCTCAGGATCTAACCATTCTTGTCTATGCTTACCATTTCTTATTTGGATAAAAGGTGCCCATGCATTTTTGATATGTGTTTCTAATGCATCAATGTCAGTTTTAGGACCATAGTAAAGTTGATAAAACTCTTGTCTGATTCCACCACTATGCTCTGAATAATCATGTAATCGTTTTGTTGGAGTAGTCGCAACACCAAACCCTAGAACACCAGCAGTGTGATCTATGATATAAAGAAATCTAGTACTATGCTGAGTCTTTTGCATCTTTGATTACCTTGTTGATCTTTCTTTTAATTCCAGGGCTAAGATAGTCAATTAGATCGTGTCCGGCTTCTGTATGACTTAACACTGTGTTGGGTA
>Ga0308008_1000153_pt1 | contig 34590 bp, 37 predicted proteins | sample Neamet125_FD_203140 | JGI IMG/M metagenome (GOLD analysis project Ga0308008, IMG submission 203140) | Marine microbial communities from water near the shore, Antarctic Ocean - #125 | ecosystem: Environmental > Aquatic > Marine > Unclassified | place: Southern Ocean | collected 2014-07-24
GCCATCAGTTACGTTTCCGTTAACCAAAACTTCTTTAAGAGTATCAGAGGTGCCTACTTGCGCATCGACGTATGTTTTTACAGCTAATGCTGACGCAATATTATTGTTGTCAGCACCTGTAGGAAATTGCGTGCTATCTAAAACACCAGTTCCATTAACGTTACCGTCAAGAATAACGCCACTCATTGTCTTGCCTGAAATTGTTTGAGTGCCAGTTGTTTTAACTACAGTGGAATCTAAAGTAAACGCTAAGGTACCACTTGTAGTAATTGGCGAACCAGTTACAGTAATTCCTCCAGTAGCAGTTGCGCTTACTGAAGTGACAGAACTAGGAACACCTGCCGATGTTATATACCCTGCACCATTAATAAGCTCATTGTTATTAGTAGGTATAGTAGGCTTGCCAGTAAGATCTGCATAAGCACCAGAAAATGTGGATTTACTATTAAAAGTATTCCAATCTGTATTAGATAAGTATCCACTTTGACTTGTGGTTGCTTGGTTTATTCCTATACTAACAGCACCCGATGTGCCACCACCTGTAATAGGGGCAGTAGCGGTAATTGCTGTTATGTCTCCAACAGGTAGTCCTGCAACCGCTGTATCTACATAAGACTTAATTGCGCCAGTTGTAGACAAGGTTGTGTTGCTAGTGCTTAAAGCTGTACTTGTTTGAATAGATTGAACGCTTTGACCTGTAGAAAAAGCAACACCATCAGCAGTAACATATAATTGTACTGATCCTGACGGCCCAGTTTGAAACGTAATATCATTATAGGTTTGACTTGGTACAGGAGAAATAGTTATTCCGCTTGTTCCATCATTACCTCTTATATCTAACTGATCTCCTTGTATCTTTAAATAGCCTGACCCAATTTCTTTAATTAAGCCTACTGTTCCATCATGGCTAATTTTTAAGTTATTAGAAACGCTAGTACCAAACTGTACTGCATCGCTAGTACTTACTTCAATATTAGTGCCACTCGTAACATTACCTGCTATTAATGTATTGGCTAAAGACTCTGCCGCAGGGACAGCATTATCAACGTACGTTTTTACGGCTTTTTCTGTAGGAAGTGAAGTATCACTATTTCCTGATAATGTTCCATCAATGCTAAATTCGTTAACAGTAGCACCTTGGCTAAAACCTAGAGTACTATTAGGTTGACCTATTTGGCTTTTCAAGAATACTGCACCAAATAAATCAACACCGGTAGCATCAATATTTACCCGAGGATCGGATCCAATCTTTAATTGGCCACTACTTCCTGCAAATATAATATTGTCACCGGAACTCATAGAGATATCATTGCCGCCAGAAGTATTTCCGTTAGCAAGTACTTCGGATAAACTATCGAAAAGCCCTACGGCTGAATCAACGTACGTTTTAATAGACTGTTGTGTGGCTAATCCTGTTGCACTGTTTGATGCAAAATCGCCCTCGTTATAAAAACGATTAATTTTTATTCCACTATTTAATGTAGTGATTGAATCGCCAACACTAATATCAATGTCAGTGCCGCCAGTAACGTTGCCGTTTGTTAACGTTGATTTAAGACTTAGACCATCTGTTATGTCACTTGTCTTTGGGCCTGCAATCGGTACACCAATATTGTTGAATGCCAATATTCTATCTTTCCGAGCATCAGTAAGTGGCAATGCCATAGGATATTCTTCGCCATTGCTAGGCGTAGGATCTACATTTTGCAGTCGTAGTGTTCTATCCAAAAAGTTTTCGTTTTGAATTGCCCCAATATATATTTTGTCAAAGTCAGCGTTAACTGCACTTGCTAAAAAGTCACCGCTGTTCTGATAATCAGTAGTGCGATCAAGAGGCATCTCTAAAACTAGGCTTACATTTTGCCCTGCTGTAGGAATATATGGGGCGAAGAATGTAACAGTGCCACCAATTTGCGGAGCTATGTTACGCGCAATAGTATATCCACCTGACTCTGGCAGTCCATTAACGTACACTTGAAGGTCAGCATCCGTTAAAGCTTCAAATCCAAAGTCATAAGCTACTTGACCGGCAATAGCTATTGCATCATTTCTAGTTACTTGAGTTGGAACTGTCATTAGTTTGCATCCTGTATGGCATTGTTAAATTCGTTTAGTGATTCTGTAATAACTTCATTTTTTTCAACGTTAATTCTTTCTAACTGTTTATCTTTTTCTTCAACGGTTAAATTAGCATCATCTATTATTTCGTTACGTTCACGATACAATTGCGATATTAGTTTACCGTTGTCTAGCATTTGATATTGCTGATCAAAAATAGTCTTAAATTTGTTTTCATATTCATCCGCTTGTTTTAAATCGGGAAGTTTCTCATATTCCCTTAACGAATTTATTTTTGTTTGTACAATAGAATATGTATCCCACCATGCATTTTCAGTTTCAGATCTAGCTAACAAAGGATCTTGTTTAATAAATCTTCTTACAATCCTTGGCAATTTACTTGGGTCAGCAGGAATAGGCTCATTTCTAGCATCTTTTAATTTGTCGGAAAGTAATTCTGCTCCATCTAATCCATACTGACCTGCATTACCTAATACATCTTTAATTATTTTGTCTACAACTATTGGCGACATATTAAATTTGTCACCGATTAATGTAGCAGTAGAACTTCCAAATCTACTAGCTTGCAGATCCGGTTCCATATTTACTTTATACGTTGGGATAACTGCACCTTCGTTATAAAACAAATAATTGCTTTTTATTTCTAGCCAAGTTTTAAGAGGCGGTGGTGCTACTGCAGGAATGCTTTGAATAGGGCTTACACTCGTTGTAGCTCCTTGTATAAAATCAACAAAGAACTCTTTAGCATCTTTAGGATGTGTCGCATACATCCATTCAAGGTACTTCTGTGGCATCGTGCCAAACAAATATCCTGGGGCGTATGGTTTCGGAACTGCACTCCAAGTGCCATCTTCATTGCGCCACATCCAATTATAATCTTTATCAGATTGCGGCAATGCTAAATATGCTCTACGACTTTCTTCATCAGCCCCAAATAAATAATAACCAGTTAATATTAAGCTTGGCAAAGTAATAGTACTCAGACCTATCAAAGCAAATTTAGCAGGATTTTCTCTTGCAGACCTTTGCATTACATCCGTACCACGAATTGCTACGTTAAAGAATGGAAGATATCTATTAACTTTTTCTGCCTGTGTTCCTGCTTTTTGAAAGTCTGCTAATGCTTCTCTTGCTTCATAAGATGCTTCTCTACTAGACTTTCCTGCTCGTACATTAGCATTGTAAATCGATATTCTAGTAACTGAATCGAATGCTCTTTGCATGTCTCTTAATGGTTTTAAGCCATAAGACTTTATTACTTTGTTTAAATATGAACTGTCGTCCATAATATCTTCGTATGCTTTTTCAATACCTTGATCTGACAGATCCATGTAGTTCGTCATTTGGCCGCCAGAAGCTTGCCATTCATGGTACAAATTAGTTTTGTTTATCATGGCTGATATTGCCATAGGTAAATCAATTACAGGATTAGCCGCAGTTTTAGACTGCAATGCCGCAACAAACTGATCTCTAAAAAACAAACTTAATATAAAGTCAGGTGTAATTGTTGTTCCAATTCTAAATAAAGTAATTGGTGTAACAAAGATCTTTTCAAACATAGCCATGCTTTTGATGTCTTGCATGTTCAATGCTTCGCGTATAGGTTTTGCAACCTCGTATGCTTGTCGTTGACCATCAACATATACTTCTATGGAATTGTCGTTAGTAACGAGTTCCATAATAGTCTTGCCGTCTTCATCTTTTACAATTCTGTTTTTTGAATCTCGTAATGTAGTTGGCATAATACGTTGTATTTGTTCTGGCATAAGATCTGCCATCTTAGCTACTGACTGTGCTACATCGTTTCGTGCCGCAATATTCATTACATTGTATGTAGACTGCATTATAGAATACAGCGGATCCTTAATGGCTCTTTGAGACCCAGTTAACCTTTGTGTTATGTACCTTGATGTTGCTTTGTTAAACAATCCTTTGATAGCACTTGGGGCCTTAGTGATTTCAATCATGTCATTTAATTGACTAGCTAACGAAGGATCTTCTTTAGCAATCATGTCATATTGCTTTTGAGACAAAATCCCTGTCTCTTCCATTATGTTAGCTTCTTCCGCTCCAAGGATTTTATAAATTTGAGCAGTTTCTTTTGATACATTTCCATCTTTATCAAATAATGTATCTAACATAACGCGATGAAACGGTATGTAGTTAGGATTATCTTCAATAATTTGTTTGTACCTATCGCGAGACATGTTTCCAGAATCAACAAGCAATTCTAAATTGCGTCTTTGATATGCATACAACTCTCTAGCAGTACGATCAAAGTAATCTATACTGTCTCCGTACTTAATTTCTAGCGACACCAAATCTAAATCAGCCTGAAGCTGTTGTTCTTTAGATGCTCTGCGCTCTTGCACTGGGCCAACTAAATCTTCGCCAGTTTCTTTGTTAACATAATTTTGTATATCTTGTTGTATACGCCTAGCAATTAAATACTTATTTAAATCTAATTTTCTTTGCGCTCGATTGCCTTCAATTGGAATTATTAATCCGTCAAAAATATCAAGAATAGGTTTAAAACCTTGACCCGTTCTAATAGCTTTTCCGTCAATGGTAAACTTAAATGTTCCAAATTTTACTGCCTGTTCAAATCGACCAATAATTCCACCATAAGCACTGATCAATAACTTAGGATTAAAGCTGTCAGGTATAGCTCCGTATTTGCCTTCGTACATTGAAACGAGTTTATCAATTGCAAAGTACTTAGTTACCCAAGCAGTTTTTATTGCATCAGCGTTGCTTTCACTATAATCAATTTTAGGAATTGGTATGTCTGCTTCATCTTGCTCAGTTATTTGTGGCAACACTGGCATATAGTTAAGCAAAAACCCTCTCAACTCTGCATCGATGTCTTGATTAATAAGCTCTTGATCTATGTCCTGCGCACTGTCTGCATAAATTGTTTCTAGATCAATCTCTGTTTCAAGTGGAATATTTGTATTTATATTGTTGTAATCTGCATTACCAAGATCGGGTAAATCTAAAGTCATGTCACTAAAATAGAGGTCTGCATCTCGCGCACTCATCTGACTAAAAAAGTCTATTTCATTTTCTAGTTCTAATATTTCAGCAGCAACCTCAAGATCCATAATTGCTTCGAATCCTGTTTGACCTCTGAACCCTTGCTCATAAACAAACTCACGAATTATGTCTACCATTTCTTCATTGGTAATTTGTGCAGATTGATCAGTAGATATATTAGGATCATATGGTACAAAATCGCTGTTGTACCTTTCTGTTAACTGATCTATCGTTTGCGTAGGGCCAGTGTTTGGGTTATTCGTATTTCGAATCCAAGGTCTTCTAGGAATTTTTCCTTTTAAAGCTTGGTTAACAGAGTCTAATGAGAGTCCATCAATTCCCATGCTAGATAGCTGATCATAAGATAGTTGACCACCTTTTAAAATCCAATCAACAAATCTGTCATTATTGCGTTTTGCTAATCTTTTTAATTCTGCAACACGCTTATAAGCTGTTTGTAACTTAGAGTTTACTTGATCTTCTGCCACCTTCTGCGAACTAGATTCATACTCTACGTACGTATCCATATCAACATCAGAGTCCGGCTTTGTTTCATCAAGTTCAAACGCTTCTTGAGACTCTAAAGTGTAAATTGCTTCTGGCGAATTAACATCTGGTGGTTCAATTTCAATGTTTAAACTTTCTTCAACTAAATTTTCTACGTCATTTTCTGACGTACTAGTTGCTAATGTAATGTCTTCTTCGTTGTACATTCTTTTTGACAGTACATTTTGACCTATTGCTATTGCCGATGAAGCTGTTTTTAAGCCCCCAATGATTCCTGCTTCAATTAAAAATTGTTCTTTACTTGGAGTTATTTGATCAAGTATTTCGTCAAACGTATACGACTCACCAAACGCTATGTTAGCGTGTACTCGTAAGACATCAGCGACTCTTTCTTCGCCAAGCTCCATTAGCATTCCATGCCATCCTGCTTTGTCTAGTACGTTTTGCAAAGCGGCATTTGGTTTTATTTTTTGATACGCGTCTAAGAATCCGTTTACTACTTTTGGAGGCAGTGCGCTAGTTGCCGTAGTGTAGACCTTACTAGCCATTCTATTTGTTAGTGGAGCTATAACGCGGCTTAGTGGTGCGCCCGTCATTTCAGATACAACGTCAACAGAAGTGTACGCGTATGCTTTCATTACACTTATAGCAGGAGATTCTTCAGCTTCGCTTAATATTGCTCTACCTTGTTCAGTTAAAGTTAATTGTTCGTTTACCCTTAATTGTCCATAAGTTCGTGAAACCGATGGTGCCATAGCAACGGTCATAGCCGCCCCTCTTGCACCGTAGCCTAATGTACCTATCGCTATTTTTTCAGAAGCAGCTATTGAACTTTGAACTGCACCTTTTATTAATGCTTGAGTCGTAGCTTTTTGCGCTACTTTTCCTACACCACCAGAAAACATAAATTCAGCAATGAATGCAGGCATTGGCGTACCGTAGTATCTAACACCACCTGCCCAAGTGAATCCTCTCAATTGGACTTCCATATGTTTCTTTAAATAATCATTAAAAGTTTTTAGATCATTATTAGAAACATCTTTTCCTTCTTGTATATCATTGGCGATTGTTTGAACACTTAATGCTTCGTATCCTTTATAAAAACCGCCTGCAGGCAAATAGTCTTCAACATCTAAAAATCTGCCTGCCTCGCTAATTCCGATTGGCGTTTTTTTAAAATAACTTATTTCGTTAGGGGTAAATAATAATTCAGATACTTTTAATATTTGATTTTCGTTGTGGTCACTTTGCACCTGAACAAAATTAATATCGTCTTTATCTACGTCTGGGTCTAACTGCTCTCCCATTGCATTTAGATTATATTCTGGCAAGTTTAAGTAGCCGAGATCATTATCCTGGGAACTTATACTTTCGTTGTAAGACTGAACGCGCATTTCTCTTTCAAACAACTCATCTTCAGACGGAGCTATTGGGTCAGTTTCTACAATTGTTTCTTGCACAATTGGTTCGTTAACAATCACATCAGGATCGTTAAGCTCTGTTTCTAACCTAGTGTCGTCAAGATTGCTTATGTCTGTGCTAGCAAGATAAGCATCAATTCTTAACTGCGCTGAATCAATTGCCATTAACGACCATCCCAATATTCAATGTCTATTAATTTACCGTTGCTATCGTAGACAGGTCTAACGTACCTATCTCTTCCATTCATATTTCGTAACTCAAATCCACTTTCTACAGTTGGAACTGCTTTCATACGCCCAGAAAGGATTTCAGCCCCTTTATAAGCTTCAGTCTTTTGTGTCTCGTCGATAATTCTATTTGCTTCCATAGAATATATCTTTTCACGTTCATTATCTCCAAAAGTATCACCATCTGCTTCAGCCTTAACTTGAGCCGCTTCAACAAGAGGCCAAGCTTCTGTGAATATTTGTTGCTGAACTTGTGAGCGTAAGTAGCTAGGTATTTCGCGATCAATTGCATTCCTCGTATCATTTGAAAATAATCTTCTACTAAGTCTTTTAATTGACTTGGCATTAGAAGGCGCAGTTAAATAGGTTATAGATCCTTCTAGCGATTGAACTTTGTCTTTTGTTAATTTTCCTACGTCTTGCAACCGAGCCATTTCATTAAAAATTTGCATGTATTTTTTTTGATACTCAAGCGGATCGGTTTCTCCTAGCATTGCATAAACACTGTTTACAATTTTGTTAGCAGAATCGGTATCGTCAATAGCAGTAATAGCTTTTTTAGAAGTAATTAATTTTTTTCTAATGTTAGATTGCGTTTCAGTAATGTTTCCTGTTCTGACTAGTTCGTTTAACTGGTGTGCTAATTCATCAGGACTATACCCACCGTTGTTTGAATCTTGGTTATATAACGTGTCGTTGTCCCAACTTTGCATATTGTTGTTTTGTTGAGTTACTACATCAATTTTTGCTAACAACGTGTCTCGTCTATCAATTCGGTTAGCTTCAGAAATCTGCGCTCGAATTTGAGTCGTAACTCTATCGTGCTGTTCTAAACTTAAATATACCGGAGGCCCTTTTGGATTAAACGGATCAGCGACAGGTGTTCCTTTAGAATCTTTGAAAACTTCTAATGCGTTTTCTGCCGCAGTTATGCGTTCTCTATGGGTAATTCTTCTTTGAGTACCGTCCTTGTCTGTAACCATTTCGGCACTAATTATTTGATCAACACTACCTAAAACAGATTGTTCAGTTATTTGCTCAATTAAAGTAAACTTTTCGTTCTCAAATTGAGTAGGCGACATTAAGTTTTCGTCAACTAACTTCTGACCTTCTTCTGCAAAGTCTGCAACAATCTTATCAAGGTCAAAAACATTGCCGTCAAAAGCCAATGTACTAGCTAACACATTTGTATGCTTAATCATTTGCTCAACTTCAGCTTCCGATTCAACTAATGCTTCTCGCCTTGCTACACCTCTAATTGCTCGAAGATCAACTTCCATCGATGCTTTAGTATAAGTTTCAAATTGCTCAGATAGTTCAATAGGCATTTGTGAAGACATGCCTTTCATGCTTGCTTCTACGTCCCTTATGTACCCTTCAGGATCGTTAGGATATTCTTCGCGAGACACAGATGTAATTTTTGTACTATTGTTTTTAGCGGTAGCTCTATACCCTGCTTTAATTGCACTATCAACTGCTCTTGCACCCCAACCAAATTGCTGTGGAATGTTGTCGTATTTTGTTACAGTATCTTTCGAACCGTCTTCATTCGTTATTTCTACTTCGCCTAAATTAGCTTCTTCCATTAAATCTCTAGCAGTGTTATTTGCGTTTGAACTAGCAATATTTTCGCCTGCCATAGATCCGAGATTAGAAAGCGATTGACCAACACCTGCTAGTGCTTGCATCGTTCTTACACGACTTGTATCTAAAGCTTGCGCTCTAAACATGTTTTTTATTTGTAATCTTTCAATAGCCATGTTTTTTCCCTAAGCACTAATTGTTTTGGCGGCTGATGCTAATTCAGGTGCAGCTTTTAATAAACTCGACGTCGCGTTTAGATAACCTTGTTTTTTAGCTTGCGCTCCTTGCCTTTCAACTTGTGCAATTTGTAATCGTGCAGTTAAACTTGCTCCGGCTTCAGAAGTGCTTAAATCTTCCGCTGTTGTTAAACTTACACTTGCAGGCGTTCCTTCACCTAATATGCCACCTGCCGCTTGGCTATTTATATTACGTGCTAATAACCTGTTAACTTCTGCTCGTCTATCTGCTTCATCCATTTTGTTTTGGAGTTTTAATTCTCTAGCACGAACCCTTGCGGCTTTTTCTGCTTCAGTGCCTGCCTGAATAGTTGCATAAGTACTTACGGCTTGACCTGCTACAACTGCTACTGCGGCCGCTACTAAAAATGACATTTATATATCCTCTGGCTCTAATATAGCCTGTTCAATTTCTTTTACGTCAGTTAAATCAGTAGGGTGAAATGTAATCCAAACGCAATCGGTTATTGCTAATATTACTCTCTTTGTATTAGGGATCGTTTCACCAATAAAAGGTGCCTCAACTTCATAATCTCCAAACTGGCTTAGTACTTTACATCTACCTTTTACAACCATATACATGTGTGTTGTTAAATGTTTAGCACCAACTACAACCACACCTGCAGGAATCGTTAATTCCCTAGCGTACAAACCCTCACTAAAATGGTGAGAGGTTGTTAAGTTAACTTGTTGATCTAATTTTAATATAATATCTTGTAATTTTAAAATCTGATCTTGTTTAGTTACATTCATTAGGAAGATTCTACTTGATATTCAATAGCCTGCATTTGGAATGGTGTTGGATCAGGAACTGTAATTACTGGAACTACATCAACGCCCCATCCATTGCCTCCATTGTTATTCTCAATAATACCTGACTTAATTGGTAGGTTATTATTTAATGGAGAACTTGGGCCAGCCGCACCAAATTCCCTAATTGGCACTGGATTGCCATCTACAAATACTCCTGCTGATTCAAACATTCTTATGTTCATTCGCGAAACTTTCTTTATCCGCATTTGATTTGAACCTGCAATATTAGTTGCGTTTGTATTTAAAGGCATTGGTTTAACTGTTACAACAAAATTAAATCCAACCTCAACATCGATTTTAGCAAAAGGGGTTGGACTGCCTAATATAAATTCTGCTTCAGATTTTGTTAACTGAACATACGAGTAAATAACTTCTGTTCCAATTTGTATTGGCGCGCCTGTAGATACAACGACTCTTTTGCTAAAGTTAGTGCCGCGAGCTACTAAGTTAACAGTGTCGCCTATTAAATGTTTAGTTGATAGATAAAGTTTATAATCGGCACTTATTAAATCTTTATTCGTAATTTTTACACCTACGTCAAAAAACTGATCGAATGTCCATCGCGCTATATAACGTTCAGGTTTAAACGAACTGTCACGCTTGTACACTACGAATAGTTCGTCATTAACTACAGAAACGGTTTCTAAAATTAAAGGGTAATCACTGTTAGTTGAAGCATTTGTCCATTTAGTAAATCCGTTAATATCTTGACTGCGCAATGTGTTTAATATTGCCGCATTGCCATCTTGATTAATTATAAATACCCAATTAGCGTCTTCAGATGTTGTCCCATCTAATATAGCCATATCTTTGGGTTGATTAATTAATTGACTGTTAAATACTGAAATGTCATTACTAATAAACGCATCTTCATTAAAGTTATATATGTAACTTCTTAAAGTATTTCCGTTAGCGTCAACAAACAAAGTTGCACCGTCAACGGACTGCACTTCTAAATTTAAAGATCCATGCTGAGTTTGTGAAGCCACAGCAATATTAGATGGAGTGGTTCCAGTAACTAAGAACTCAGATCCGTTAGTAAATACTTGTAAACCTCTATCCGGATTTACATCTACAATTTGAGTTAGCTTACGAGAAGATATAGTAATAAATATACCTTCATCATCGTCACCTGCTTCAGTAAAGAAATCGAAAAATGATCCAGACCTAGATGCAAATAAACTTTGATTTTTTGACTTAGTGCCGCCAAACCACAATCTGCCTCCAAAGAACGCTCCAATTTTTGGATACCCTCTGGTAGCTGACCACACATCTTCTTTGCGAGAAACTGCAGTAGGAGACCCCCCAGGAATTGTAAATGTCAATTGAGGAGTTGTTGATGGGCCACCAGTTGCAAAACCTGTCCACGCTTCAAAATCTTTTGTAGACTCTCCCGATACAGTAATTTGAAACACTGTAGCACTTTGCGCTAATACTTCGACTCCGGTATCTCCAAAGCTTGGCATTTCTTGCAGATTTTTTTGCAAGTTAAATGCAGTTGAAGATTGGTTCGTAGCATAAATTATGTTTTTGCTTAGTATCCCTTCAACATCAATTTGATATGATTCGCCTACTTCAAAATTCGAAAAAGTTAATATGGTTACATAATCAACCGGAGTAGGGCTTTTTGCGTCATTGTAATCAAATTGAGGAACATTTAAAAAAGGAATCTCATCAACAACCCAATCCCAATTATTGGCTCCTACATCGTTTCTTATAATTCTTAATGGAACAAGATCTTCTTGAAATAACAGCATTACATTTTCGGTTTGTACTGATCTAACAGTTGGTACCTGAGAAGATTTAATTGGTATTTGTAATGATGCTACTGGTTTATAGCTTACTTGATCTGCAGTTATTTTGTAAATTTGCATATTTCCTAAAGAGCTGCTTACTTCAGCACCCCCAGTTAATACGCATAAATAATGTTCATCTATGGACACAGAAAAATCAAACGTTTTTACAAATGAGGAATCTAAATTACTTGTTAAACATTCAAATCCACCTGTTGCAATTCCAAGCCCTGTTAAGATCTGACCAACGTTTTCTTCAGTTCTAACTAACCTTATAAATTTAGTTACAAGTGGAGCTATAACCTGCCGTCTAAAAGATTTAGGAGTTGATTCAACATAAAAAGAAGATCCAAGGTTTTGCCATACATTGCCGTCATTAGAAACTTGAATACGTAACAAAGCTCTTTGTGAACCTGTGTATGCAGTGCCGTTAGTGTTAGCTATTCTTATATTGTTAACTTGCACAAAAAACGTATCGTTAAATAAATTACCCCCACCGCTTTCATCGTATTGTGCAACAACAAAATCGGGTTCGCCTACCGTCCCTAAATTTCCTACTTGCGTAGTAATCATAGACGTAGCAGGATTAAAGTCGTTTAAATTATCTACCGTACCTTGACCAACTACACTTGAGGTTGGATCTGCAGTATTGTTAACAAGGATAGTTGGTGCAGTTGCAACGTATTGTGTACCTGCGCGTCTTTTTAAACCGCCTTGAGTAACAATTAATACGTTGTCTGCATTTTCAACACCTTGATAATATTGATCAAGGTCAGTACGGCCTTTTACAAGCGGAGATAACTCACCACTTACAAAACTAGTTTGCGTAAATGTGGTTTTAGGCATCTTAGTACCTTACTTGAACAAAGGGCTGATCTACTAGTGGCTGAACAGGATACTGTTGTGAATCAGTAAACCGAGCCATTCTGGATGCATTAGAGTATTGTTCTGCCATTAATTCCATTGATACTGCGCTATCCCGTATTGATGGCGCAAAATCCATTGCCAAACGATATTGAATCATTTGTTGAAAATATACAGGCCATAATGCTTCTGGTGCATTGTGGATGTAATCGACATATACAATACCGCTTGTATTGGTGTACATCATATTACCGTACAATGCATATCTTGCATTTGGATTAACATTAATTAAGAATAATAAATCGGCAGGAAGCAGATACATTGTGTCCCACGTTGTACCTACAGGCGATGCTACTTGCTTAGATGCAGTTGCAATTTTTCTTGCAAAACCCCACCTAAATTTTGTCATTTCGTTTTGTACAATATTGTCATACAAGGCATTAGCAACAGTTTGTGCGCGAGTATTGCCAGACAAATCGGTAATTGGTAAATCACCAATTAAAACTAATGCGTTAGATATTAATTGGATTTTATTTGCCATGATATACCTTTAGCTTAGTAAGCTTTTTTTTGCAGTTTTCTTAGATTTTACAAAGGCTTTATTTGTAGGTGCGCCTTTAGCACCTTTCTTTCTCATTGTTTCACCGCTTCCGGCTTTTATTCTAGCTCTTTTTCTATGGATATTAGCGTACAAACCATTTTTCATAATAGCCTCAAATAAAAAAGGGGGGCGAACCCCCCTTAAATCTTACGCTGTTACAGCATTACCAGTTGCAGTACTAATTGCACTAGAAGAATGCGCGTCTACATATGTGACATAGACAGTTGGAGTAGCAGTATCTACGACCCAAATACAGTCGCCTTTAGCCATTTCGGTAATAGCAGGCTTAAAATAATCAGCCGCGTTTACACTTGCATAGGCATCAGTAGATGAATGCATCCAGACGGTATTTCCAAAACCCGAACCGCCAATACGAGATAAGTTTTTTCTTTCAAAAGCCACGATAATTCTCCTTATACGTTGTCTTTGTATTGAACTTTAACAACACCTTCAGCATCACGCACAGCCGCGCCTGCTTTAAGCATTCCATTACACAACCAAGAAGTACGCTCGGCAATCCAATCAACAGAAGTTTTAATGTCAATACCGATTGCAAGTCCAACAGCTTCACGCTGATAGAAATACGAGTCTACTACGTTTGCGGCTACAGAAAGTCCACCCTCGCGACCAGTGCGGTTTTCCAAAGTAATAAACTGGAATCCACATAGAGAGTTAATGTCACCGTTTACAAGTGCTTTAACATTCTGGTAATCAAAGTTAGTTGCTTTCTCGTCGTTTAACAAACCTTTAAGTCCATCAGCGTTAATAACAGCAAATAGATCACGATTGTCTACGCCTTTACCACGCAAATTAGTTTGCGCTTCGATACATTTAGCAATAGTAAGACCAGTACCACCGTCAGCAACGGTTGATCCAACAGCTACTGCATCTAGCTCGTCAATGATTAGCTGATCGCTTCTACGGCCAAGTGCGCCTGCAATTGTGCTTGCAAGTTCATTTCGCTCGTCAAAGTTTACATCGGCTTGATCAAATACGTCTGTGTATTCTGGAGCATTCCAGTTTTGCAGAGTAGCGACTTTGAATTGGTGATTGATATCCATAGGAGTTACTAGATCAGAAGTAGACTTCTGGTTAGCTAGGCCACGACCCATTAGACGGAATTTGTAGGTTTCACCTACTACATTGTTGCGTAGCGTAACAGAAGGCTTAAGTAGCCCTTTGTTGGCATATGCGTGTTTTACCATAGAGTCAAACTCAATGACTGCTACGGACGATAGAAACTTACTCATAAGAATTTCCTCGAAAAAGAGTAATAAATTAAAATAGTTTTTTCAAGGTTGGAACTGAGTACCCAGTAAAAATGGTCAGTCAATCAACCTAAATTTACTGGGCTATAGATATAGGTATCCAGTATTTGGATTATACCTTTTTACAGAAGATTTTACAATTAGGCACGATTCTCAAACGTAGCCATCATTTTTTTTAGTTTTTGTTCATGCGCTTGGCTTGTAATTCTTAACAATTGGCCCGTATCATCTTTCCTAAACATCTCAACTTCTACGTCTGCCCACGTTAAACCTTCTGGATGTACACCGCCATCAATTGGAAGTTTTGCTTCAGTAGTTGCATTAACCATCATTTCAATTAGTTCAATTGCATCGGCAGTAGTAACTAACCCTTGTGCAATTTCATAATCTTCAGGGCTTAAATTATTTTTCATATAACCTTCGACGTTTTTTATACGCTCTTGCGCTCTTTCGCCTAGCTTATTAATCTCTACTTTTTGATCGTATTCTTCTTGAACTTCGTTTTGAGTTGATAACAATTCCCAAGCTTCACCAAACGCATCAGCACTCATATTAGTTTTTGTAGCAAAAGATTCTAGCTCTTGATATAAAGCATCGGATGATTCAATTCCTTCGGGAGGAGTATAACCATCTTTTGGAGATCCTTTAAACCCACCAAATTTCTTTTCTAATTCAGCGTACCCTTTAGCTTGGTCTGATACACTTTTATATCTATCGTTTAACCAATCAGGCTTTTCACCAACACCCTTAATTCCTTCGCTTAAATAATATTGCCCTTGCTCTAATACTGGTTCAGCACTATCTAACAGAGTATCGCGTACTGGTTCTACAGCATCGGTCTGTTGAAGTTCTTCTGACATAATATATTCCTATAATATTTCCGCTTGTTTCATTTGATTTATGATAAATTTAATTACGCCTGCTTCTCCATTATGATACGCAGACTCATAATTAACATTACCTGATCCAAAAGAAGTATCGTTTTCATAGATAAATCTTTTAGTTAGATCGGAAAGAATACGCTGACCATCATCAGATGTAAAGGCTCTACTATAGGCTTTAGCTAAACTAGCTTGGTTTTCTCTATGTTTGTCAGACTGCATTTTTGCATGTGCAGGATCAAGAGTATTATCAATGTTATTCCAACTCATTGTAGTTGCGTCGGCTGAGATACTGGGTCAATTCCTTGCATAGCCGCATTAGCGGCGGCTTCTAGTGCGGCGGCCTTTTCTGTTGGGCTACGAACTAACTCTTCAGGCATACCAGTTTTACCTGCTACCCATGTACCAAAATCTTCTAATTTGAATGCTAGTTTAGATTGATCTGGGCCTGCATTTTGCAACACGAATTGAACCGCTTGTTGAACATTAATAATGTCTTCCCCATCTTGAGCTTTTGCTAATGGTGACAAAAATTTAATATCAATTTCTCTTCCATTTAATTTAATAGGTTGTAACAAACCTCTTCTAGTAAGTATGTGTACAACTCTAGTCAATATTGGCACTAGCACTTCTGTTTGCAAACGACCAAAAGCAGACCCTATACGTTTTGCTAATTCTCTTGAGTCAATTGCAATTTCTGTCGCAGATCTTACGGGGCCAGTGGGATCTCGCATGTCGTTAAACAAAGTGCGTTTAATAGTTTGTTGTAATTCTTGCACTTCAAACTCAACCAATCGTAAATTTGTAGCAGTATCAAGTCTTTGAATTGACGGATTAGCAGTGTTGTTAGAACCAACTGGAATAACAACTCCAGGACTTATAGTAATATTATATGGATTAGTAACACCATCGTCAGTAGCTGTGTACATTCCAGAAAGATCTATTGCTGCTTTTTGCAACACAAATTCTTTTACTTTATTTAACGATTTAACATCAGGCAATGCTTGAATAGCAGGGCCGCGACCACGAATTTCTCCTGATACTTTAGAATATCTACCTGTAACCCAAGGACTCGAATCACCAAAATCTTGCGTCCAACTTAGTCTGTCTTCACCGGTAACCCATACACAACCAAAGTATGTTTTATCTTCCGGAATAAAGATTACACCTTCGCAACAATAAACATTAGCTTCTGGTTGATTTTCAATTAAATTAGCAACGGTGTTTGACGGCTTAAAACCCTTCCACATTCTTTTAAGGTTTCTTGCTTTGACATCAAACTTGCGCCAATGGGTTTCAATATTTCCGTACGGGCCTTCTTCAAAAGCAATTCCTTTCTGCGGAATAGCATTAAAAATTATTGGGTAATCGTTATCATTGTCTTCGTCAATTCTAAGCGTTCCAGTTCCTATTAGTAAATCAAGGGCATGTTCAAAAAACTGAGTAGCAAAATTAGATCTATTAATATAATCAAAGACAATAACGGCCTGCTCTTGAAGATTAGCTCTAATGTCTTCAATGCTAACCCCATAGTCTTCATTTTCTATTTCTCTAATTGTTGATTCACTTGGCTCAAAGGTTGCCCAGTTAGACCAAATAGGTGCAATGTTTTCTTGTAATTTACTTGCGCCTTGTTGTATAGCCTCGATAGCAGTCGAATCAAATATTCGATCCATTTTTTGTTGGCCTGCAACATAACCGTTAAACAAGTTTCTATTCGGCAAAAAATATTCATACGCACTATCTAGTAAACTATGCCAAGAAGAGTTAGTGTCAAATGCTTGCTGTTCTCTGTTTTGCAGGTCTTGTAAAGTTCCTAGTTGTCTAGGTATCTTCATCTTCCACCCCTATAACCCATAAAACCGTTATTCGTTGGCATACCTGCCGGAGCGTTTGCTCTTGAGGCTGAAGTTCCTCCACCCCCTCCTTGCGCTAACAAAGATTGAGAACCACTTTTACCTCTAGCCAAAGCTTTTAGTCGCCTTTCGTTTTTTTCAGTTTCATCATCAAGTCTTTTTTGCGCTCTTGTTTCAGCGGCTAATTGTTCTTGCGTAGGCTTAGGTGGTTTAGATGATCCCCCCATTACAGTGTCCTTATATATTTTAGAAGTTGATACGGAGTTAAAATAAATGGTTTATTAATTCCAAGTATTTGTTTGGCGTGACCCACACATGTATTTAGCATAAAAAGAGATCGCTTATATTCTTTCGGAACAACAGAAACCATTGCATAGATGTCCCCGATTATACTCTTTTCGTCAGATACAGTAAATAAATCAAACTTATTGGTGTCTTTTCCAAAAATTATTAAGCAATTTGGATCAGTTTTTACAATAAAACAATGACGGCAATCTTTTTTTAACGCAAAAGACCACCATCGGTGACTGTCATTTTTGAATACAACGTAATATTTAGAAGACACTTACATTAATCTTGGCGTTATGCGGCTTGTCAAAGTTTCCCATACGACTTAATGCGCTTCTTCCTTCTCCTTCGCCTTGCAATGCGTACTCTAAAGCTTCTACTGGGTGCGAATATTCGTTTTTATCTGGTTCGTCAGTGTACCTTTCGCCAGATTTTTGGATTCTTCTATAACAAAACCCTCCTTGCAAACCTTTTCTAATCATAGATGCTCTTGGCAACACTATAAATCTAGGCTTTCCATCCATGCACATCTCTTTCATAGGCGTTTCTAAAGATGCTCTGCGCTTTAACGGGTCATTACTATTGGTTGGAACACAGGGTATACCTGCCGCCCTAAGTATTTGGAAAGGAGTTTCCGAATTTGATTGGTTTTTATTGCTTCCAGAGGGATCGCCCCATCCTCTAAAATTATAATTAGGGTAATGTACTTCAATATATCTTTTTAAACTAGGCGCAAAGTCTACTGCTCCAGAGTCGGACTCGACCAATTCATCAAAACATATCCACCTTCCAATACTTGTTCGCTGTAAAAATGCACAAGCTGGGGTACGCCCAAAGTCAAAGCCAAGAATGATAGGGGTAGATTTATCAGGCACGAAATCCATATGTTGGCAATGAACGGAATCAGTGTACATAGGATGTACAGGCTTTCCATTTGACACAAACCCATATTCATTAGCTAAATTAACCTTGATCCAATCATTTGTTTTACCTTGCAGTCCACGCTTGTAATAATCTGAAGGCAAATTGTTTAAATTTTCTGCATCTTCGTTTACTTTCCAAGATTCCCCGTCTGGAATTACACCACCTGCTTGTCTATGGAATGCCCAACCGTCCGGACGCTCTATCTCTGCTAATTTAAAGTACCAATGATCTTCGTCTGGTGCGTTACTATCGCCAATGATTCCATGGTGCGTTGGGGTAGCCCCCTCTTTGTTGGATGGATAACGACCATGGCGCAAATCAAGCATATCCAAAACAGCCTTTGCATGTTCTTTTGTTTCGTTAAGCCACACCCAAGTTGTCTGAATACCCCTTGCTTTTTTAACGTGTTCAGGACGGTCAAAAGCAATAAATATAATGTCACAATGTACATAAGTACCATCTTCTAACTTAAACCTTATATAGTGTGTTGGCGGTTCTTTGTTACCTTGTTTAAAATCTCCTAACTCTCCATGTATTTCTAACCAATCTTTAATTGTTGTGGAGAAAAGCTCAGAGTAAGTGTTTCTTGCCGCGATAATTCTAGATAGCCGCACGTTGTAATTTTTGTTATGTCTATCTTTAACAGGCTCTTGCTCTACCATCAAATCAAAAAGTTTTAAAATGCATTGAACAGTCTTGCCAGAACCGAGCGGCCCCATTATAAATGAGTTACGCGCCCTGCAATCTGTAAAGTCTTGTAGCACTTGCCCTTGTGCCATTAGCTCGTATTCTATTTGCATGGGTTCCATTTAATTTTGTCGTAGTTTGAAGCATAAGCTTCTCGGGTACGCTTGTTTGCTTTTCTTGGATGATCTCCTTTCCCACCATTCTTTTCAGGGAAATGTCGATCTCTTGTTTCTTTGTCCAAAGTTTTTAGTAAATCTTGCGCCATAGATCCTTACCAGTTTTTACAAATACAAGTTTCTTCTAAACAAACACATTCGCTAGTTAATTTTTGATTCACCAAATACATTACTTCTTTCATTGCATATATATCTTTATCAACCAATGCTAAACAAAATGCTTCTATCAATTCAAATTCAGCATCCGTTATACTTTCATCAGTGTCCATTTTAATCATTTGATTTTCCTAACCAATCATCTAATATCATATGCTTTGCTAACTCAATATAAAATAGCTCTCTTTCCTCTTCTAACGTACTTCCCACCTCTACCCCATGCTCGCCTATACTTATTAAAATAAACTCTTTAGAACGATCTATAGAAGCTTTTAAAGCATCTTGTGCATCTGGTCTTATCTTAGTTACTTTACCCATTTGAGTCTAATTTTTTTTTGAGCCAGACATATATAGTGTAATAAGCTACGCTTCGGGGTAGGGGTAGCCTTTTATTATTTAAAAAAATCCTGACTGCAGGTATCAAGAGGGTTTTGTTTCCCCATACTTTTTGCGCTGTACTGAAACAGTGAGTTCATTAGTCGTGGCTAGTTCAACGCTCCGCATCTGTGGCACAAGGTAACGGGCGACTTTATCCATACCATCAATAGCCTTTACTATGTCACTGGCTGAGCCTGACAGCTTGGCCTGCTCTCTAAGCTCGACTGCTAGATCTGCCATATCCACAACTGGTGACCATCCACCCTTTCCAGAATGGTTGAAGCGCGCCTCTAATCGCTCCCTTAATAGCTCCTTACCGTTTCTATTTAGACTTCCTTTAGGCCTGCCCATGGTTTACCTCTCCAGTGAGAAACTATTGCGCGTTTCTTTATGTTAATTGATTGATTTGCTTAGTTTAAATACTATCCGATTTTAACACTTTACCCCTTTAATAGTTGACATTTCACATTACGATAAACTACAGTTAATGCACTTACCCATCTGGCGTAAGCTGTTCTTTAAAAATGTGACTTATCTCCCCCCCTATGTTTTGGCATGTTGGCTTGATCGTTTTTTAGCCAGTTTCTGTTATTAACTTGTGGGTATTCAGTTCTAGCCCAGTTAACCCGCGACATCAATAAAAGTTGACCAGGCACAAGCTGCAGGGGGTAAGTCTGTGCATAACTAACGGAGAAATAACCATGAATAAGCTCAAAGATGATTACATTAAGCAGAAGGGAATTGACGAGGCTGTAAGATATTTAGCCCTAAAAAAGTATCAAGCGAAGATGTCCAAGCTTAAATGGGATGAGATCATAATGATCGTTCTGGTTGCTTGGGTTGGAGTCACAACGGTTCTGATTATGTCCCTCAATCTTGGGGGTGCGTAATGGCTTCTTATCCAATCTGGAATAATGTTGCAGCTTGTATCTATAAAAGCGGTAAGTCTTGGGGAGCGCGTGAACAATCAGAGGTTGATGTAGTGGTGGGAACATCACCACAAAATTCACACTCTTTTGTGAGCCATAAAACCACCCATAGGAAACACAAGGACGGGTCTCAGGAGTTTCGCTTTTATGTTGACGGGGAAGTGGTCAAAACTGCTTATGTGATAGACAAAGAAATCAAATTTCAAACGGAGAGTTAAAATGCAGAAGTTATTAGAAATGTTCGACCAGTACATCGAAGAGAAGATAAGAACCGAGATCGAGCTAGTTAACCACTGGCACGAAGAGGCAAAACTCGAAGACCTGCGGCTAACGGTAGTGCAGTTAGTTGAGTCGGTTCAGACACTAAGGAGCGAACACGAAGAGACTGAAATACTTGATACCTACGACATTGAAAGTTTAATATCAGATAACACGATGGACGATGACGATATTGAGCGGAAAATCGAGGAAGCTATAGATAGTGCTTTGGAAAACTTAACAATAAGCGTCGAACGATAAACGACCACCCAATCAGCTAGCACAGTGATTGGGTTTTTTATTGGATTTTTTTTATTTTTTTTTATTTTTTTAAACTTATTTATATAAAGGATCCAGTTTAGAGAAGTCGAAAAGGCCGTTTTTACCCCATGGGTTTGCCAAGGTTGACCCCATAAAGTCGCTTAGAACGCAATTGTGGAGGTCGTTTTTACTTGTTTTGGTATTTTTGCTTCAAATAACGCATTGATACCTTCATTTCATCGCAATTACCATCATCTACCTCATGTAACATCCAAACACCACGCCATGATCCGTTTGTCTGGTGAGTCAGGTACTCTTCGTCGTGTTGATAGAATATTCCAGAAAATAACCCAAGCACATTTTTGCCATCAGCCCTGCGACCGAATGCAATGTCACAATCTTGGACGTGACCCATAACGCAAGACATCATCTTTTTTGTAACCAGACTTCTTGCACTAGCCACTGGTCTGCCCATAACTCCAGAAGTAAAGAAATGAGAGTAAGCAATTCCGTTAACAACCACCACTTCCAGATAGTCATAAACCTCAAAACCAAAAGATTCTAATTCCAGATCCTTATAACCGATCAACCCCTCTAGTTTAGAGTCTGACTCGATAGCCCTTTTAATCCGATTCTCATGGTTTCCCAAGGTGTAAATCAGGCGCGGATTCCATTGTTTTTTCTTCTGGTGTTTAAGCCGTTTTTGTTCTTTTTTGATTGGATCCATAAAAAGATGCATTGCAGAAATGCCTGCTTCAATATCGTCCATATACCTACGACCTTCAAATGACTTCTTGCCTACATCCCATGATGAAAGCGAGGGCATATCAAAATGATCGCCAATATGGATTATTACGTCAGGTTTTTTATCTACCGCGTAGAGTCCTGCCCATCTTAAATGGTCAGTGGGGCAGTTTGGTTTTACTTGAGTGTCCGGAATGACTAGATGTTTCATAATGTTGTTTTCTCTCAGTGAGGGCAACCAAAAATCGTCTAGCTGAGTCTATGTCTTTATAGGTGTAGTCAGTTAAGACTTCAATGCTGATAGTTGCAGTTTTAATTCCTATTTTCATTATCCCCTCCAAGATTGGTGATGCGTTGGTAGAGGTGCATCAAGCCTCATGCGTTGATATAGGTGCATTAACCCTAACGGAGGTTTCCTAGAATGGAGGTTCGCCCCAAATATCCGCAGTTGAAGTAGTAACAGGTGCAGTAACAGGCGCACTAACTTGCGCTATCGGTGCAACAGGTGGATTGTCACTTTTTACTGACTGACCAAATGCAAGCTGACTTACATTACAAGTCAATTTCATTTTTAAATCGCCAGTGGCTTTATCCTCCCAAGTGTCTACCCCCAGTTCACCCTGCACAGTAACTGAAGTCCCTTTGGTGATGTAAGCCGCTAAATTAGTAGCTCTTTCACCCCAAACTGAGCATTCAACCCAGTTAACCTTTTCGTTTTGACCCCAACCCTGTTTCATTGGCACACTGAAGCTTCCAACCACTTTTCCGGTGGGAGTATGACGCACTTCCATATCCCTGCCGCAGTTACCTGTAAAAACTAAGCTATTAATACTCATATCATTTTCTCCGTTGTATCGTTAATAATTATAATGGCATTCATTATGACTGCCAACATCTTTTCAATGTACTCTTCATCGCGCTCTATTCTTATGCAAATAGCTTCAATCGAATCAGAATACGCATACAGATCCCACCATGCTCTACCAGTTACAAGCATACAACATTGAACTTGCTGTTTATAAGCTGTGTAAAATTTCTCATTATCAAGGTGGTATCCCATCATTGTTGAATCAGCAGGCACTTTTATTTCAATACCCCCATCATCACCAATAAGCCCATCGGGAGAACATCCAAATTCCCCCAAATCATCAAGTATAAAGCCACATTCGGTGACTAAATTACCTGTCTCCCATTCGTAACAGCATCTTGCGCTTGATTCAAGACGAGTGCCGCGCTCCATATGAGAGTTAACAAAAACCTCTTCCCTGCGACCAGTTAATCTTTCCGCAATCAAAGAGGCTAAGTATTTATCGCCAGATGCACTAGCTTTTCCGGTAGTCGTTATAAGCTTGTTAAGCCTAGATGCACTTATGCGCCCTAGCCTTACTGACAACCATTCATCAGTGCCTTGTTCAAACTCAGTTATGAGCATGACGCTTCCTTTGGCGGTCTCAATGCGCTTTTTTGCGTCCTAGTCCTAAAAAATCCGTCATAAATTGGATACAGGGACATAAATTTACGAGCGTAAAATGGTCGATGGTTATTAGGCATTTTAAAATCACGCTCATAGGGATGGCCAGTATCCCACCGTATTCGCTCAAAAATTCCGTTTACAGAATAATTCTTGTAGCCCATGTTAATTCTATCAAAAGCAAATTTTTTGAACGAAGCCCAAATTTCTGGATTCTCCTTATCAAAAGAATCAAACGAAAGGTACATTTCATCGAGGCGAGTATTCATTTTTTCACCGCCTTTGGCTTGTTAGCTTTATTAAGTTCATCAATTCCTTTCTGGATGTCTAATGCTTTGACCTTTTCCAAGATTCTATTCATTGCCAGTTCATATTGATTAGAAAGCATGTCTTCAACACTTTCTGCATTGTGAGCCTTAACAAATTGCGCCACTGGAAGGTTATGGGTTTCCAATAACCCTTTTATTTCTTTGCATTGAGCATCAGTTAATCTATGAACTTGCATGGCAGTAGATTGCGCATCATCGTCAGCAGTAGGCAAACCAACCATAGACATTAGACTATAACGCCTAGCGTAAGTAATTGCTGAACCTGCCGCTTGAGGATCTTGCTTAGTTAAAGGCAATGTTAATTCACCCTCTAACCACTGCCCAGAAGTGTGCATAATTCTAGTAATACACCCGACATAACCGTCTACTCTGATAGTGGGTTGAACAAAAGACAAACCATTACTATAAAAAGGTTCCTTAACAGATAAAATTACACTCGTTAAAGAGGCAAAACCAGATTTAAAATGGGGATTAGTGCCATCTTTCATTGCCGCACCCATTTCTGCTTGTGCAAACCCTAACGCGGTTGCTATTTCGTTGATATTTTCAGACGTTTTCATAATATTCGTACTCCGTTTGCTTAGTTAAGTTTTCGGAGATCGCCACCAATTTTGAAAATTCATTGATGTACTCCACTGTTTCATTACATTTTGGGTCGTGATGGTTAATAAAGTCATATTCTGCGCGTTCAGCGCAAGTAAAATCATTTTGACTGAACCATCTAGCAGTTCGACCACGCCAATGCTTTTGTTTCTCCATTGGTAATGCCCATATATCGTCCACTGGACATGAAGGATCCACTAATTTATTAAACCAATTATCAATTTGATCTTGATCATCAGGTGTTTGTATTGGATTTTCCATATTTCACTCCGTTAAAAGTTTATTTGAATCAGTGTTTTGGTCACCGATTTAACTATCTTACCAATTTAATTTACCATAAGCAAAAGAATTGACCCTTGCCGTAAACATTATTACACTACCCATTCACAAACAACCACAAGTGCCAGGTTAATTTTTGTACTTCTCACTTGGGGTCTAACTTTAAAGGATATGTTATGAACATTAAGAAGAGCTGCAGGTACTTTATGTACACGCAAAACATGAATCAATCAAGGTTGGCAGAAAGATCGAAAATATCTTATGCAAGTCTGACTATGATCATGCAAGGCAGGGACATTAGAGTCTCTACGTTGGTAAAATTGGCTGAGGGCTGTAGCGTTACTGTAAGTAATTTTGTAAAGGCAGGAGAATAATATGGATTCGGAGGCAAAACCCAGTTATTACGCAATTATTCCTGCGGTAGTAAGGTATGACGACAAATTACCTGCCAATGCCAAGCTTTTGTATGGCGAGATTACCGCTTTATGTAACAAAGAAGGTTATTGTTGGGCGCAAAACAAATATTTTGCTGAACTTTACAACGTTCATAAGAATACTGTTAGTGATTGGATTGGAAAGCTTGTGATAGCAGATCATATTAGCATTCAAATGATTTATCACGAAGGTACACGCGAAGTTAAGTATAGGTATATCCGATTATCTGGTGAGGGTATCAAGAAAAATCTTGATAGGCCTATAAAGGAAAAGACTGAGGATAATAATACAAGTATTAATAATACAATTAGTATTACATCTAATACATCACACTTTGAAGATTTTTGGTCTGTTTACCCTAGAAAAGTAGGCAAAGCTATGGCTAAAAAGGCTTGGTTGAAGATGGTGCGTAGTGAAGACGTGCAAAGGGCTATCGCTGAAAACATAGAACAGCGAGTATTGCAGGGTGAATGGTCTGACGTTAAATTCATACCGCACCCATCTACTTATCTTAATCAGGAGCGTTGGGAAGATGATTTGCATACAAATGCTCAAAGCAAAATGCCTCTTAAACCGATTTCTGAAATGTCGATAAGGGACACCCCTATCCAAGATCAGTTGACTGACACTAGTTGGTATACAGGGGAGATTGGATAATGCGCAAAACAAAACGTTATATTTATGAAGGTAGCAGGTTTAAATTTAAAAAAGATGAATCATACACAATGAAAGAAATTGCAAAAGGTATGGGAACATCTTATCAGTACGTCGCTGACCGGTTAAAAAACAAAGATAAATTTTTGGACGAATATTTTTTAACTAGTACTGCCCCACGCTTGTATAAATTCAATGGCAATTACGTTGGTTTAAAAAAAGGCCAAAAATATACTCTGGTTGAACTTGAAGAAATTACCGGAATCAGAAGCAATGCTTTGCAAAAACGTATTAAAGATGGCGAAAGGGTTTTGTATAATTGGCACGTTAGGGCCTCTCAAAGCAACAGGGAAGTACTAGAAAGGCCAACAAGTCACTCTCTGAGCAAAGAATGGTTGAGGAAAAAATTATGAATCACGTTAATTTAGATAAATTTTACGAGGGCGATACCTTTACTGTTAACAGCAATCAATCGCGCGATGATTTTAAGAAATTTATTGATCATGTTTACGAAGATAAAAAATACATCACCTTTAACTATGTTTATGGAAAGCCCAGAAGCCCCAAGCAAAGAAACGCAATGGAACTTTGGTTTAAGCGCGTGGCTGAAATTCTAAATAATGCAGGGATTTATAATCGGTTGGAGTTTAGTGCGGATAAAGTTATGAAAATTCCTTGGACTAATGCTTCAGTTAAAACGTTATGGCGATGCGTTCAATTAAATATGTATGAAGTCGATAGCACAAAAGATTTAACAAGCGACAAAGTGACTGTAATTTACGATGTTTTAAACGAATTATTTGTTGAACATTATAGTCTTCACATACCCTTCCCCTCAGTAGAGATGAAAGGCTCATAAAGCGGCTTTTAAGGGCTGTTTAACGGCAATTAGGCGAAAAGATGATATACCCTATCAGTTATGTTAAAATGAGGTTTAAAATGGCTAAAACGCTACGCGCAAAATGTTTAGAAAAAGCGCAAAAATTAGCAAGAATATCTGCCGCTGATGAATATGGACTTGTGCAATGCGTATCATGCAATAAGCGTTTGCATTGGAAGGATGCTGATGGTGGACATTACATTTCTAAAGGCTCAAGTTCTTATTGGTCGTTAGAGCTTGAAAACATACACCCACAATGCAAAGGATGCAATATTTTTGGGATGAAACATGGGAGTGCTGAAGGGCAATACACTTTGTGGATGATTGATTGGTATGGTCACGATTTTGTTCGCCAAATGCACCAAAAGAAAAGGGATATTAAAAAATTATACACTGCTGATTACAAGGACATGCTTGCAGAATTTAATTCCTTAATAAAATACCATGAGGACAGATTATTATGAGTTTATTTTTAAAAGAATTGCGCAAAAAAGCACTTCACGCAGGTATGACTGAAATACCTGATCAAATAGACCTAATATTAGAATCAGTATTGTATAGTAATGCTTTACCTGTATACGCTATAGAAGAATTAAACTCCATGTGGGGAGAGGTCGAAGAGGCACACGATTTAATGATGGAAATTCCTACATTACATGAGTTAAAAGCACTTCACCCATTAATGGCGTAAAATGGTATAATCGAGCATGGTTGCTAAAAAATATCAAAATCCTGAAGGTGGGTTGAATGCCGCAGGTCGTGCGCACTTTAAAAAAACCGAAGGGTCTAATTTAAAAGCACCTGTAAGCAAAGGCAAGAATCCAAGACGAGTAAGTTTTGCCGCAAGATTTGGTGGTATGGCTGGACCTCTAAAAGATAGTAAAGGCAGGCCAACTAGATTAAAAAAAGCACTGAGTAAATGGGGATTTGGTAGCAAAGAAGCCGCTAGAAAGTTTGCTGCTAATAACAAAAAAAAGAAGTCAATAATAGGGTAGGACTATGCCACAAGTAGGAAACAAACATTTTAGCTATACACCTAAAGGACAAATGGCCGCAAAGAAAGCTTCTATGGCTACCGGAAAACCTGTTAAAAACAAAAAGAAAAAGAAGAAATCAATGATGTCGAGCTATTAATAAACCCAAATTACTGGTGTTGTTTTCCTCATATCTAAGTGAACGAATGTTTTTGCAATTCCCACGCCTGTAAATCCTAATGCAAGCGCGTGTCTCACTATTGTATGTCGTCGTTCTCCGTCAAATATAGAAATATCTGCCGCAATTCCTTGGGTATGCGTCCCTCCCCCCCCAGGCTTTTTTATTTCAACGCTATGATTTTTACTTCTAAAGCCTGATGTAATCCTAAATGGAAAATTACATACTAATCTTAGGTGATCAAGACCCTTAATGAATTCCAAGTCCATTTCGTTTTCACCTGTTTCCATACAATCAAACTCTGATAGTTTAAAATGTTTTACATCTTTCATCGCATTCGACCTACGCCATTTTTTTTGTCAAAACTTCTAAGCGCGCCCATACCTAACATTGCCATCAATACTGTAGACAATAAACTGGTATCTAATTCTGGAACGTCAAACCATATAGCAAGAAATGGAGACAAGATTGCACTGTACGCTAGCCCAAAACAAGAACACCAACCAACTGCAGGCCGCCATCCAGACACAAATATTGACGGATGTGCGGCTTCTATCTTGTTAATTTCTAATTGACCCTTGTTTAATTCTTGAACATGTCTAGCCGCAAGAGTAGATACCTCATGGGCTAGTTCGTTCTGCTTGTCTTTGTCTACTACAAATTTAGAAATAATATCAGAGACAGGGCCAATCAGACTATTAAGTAACACGTTACTCAGCATCTTCCTGTACTTCTTCTTCTTCTTCTTTCAGCATTATGTTAGCGTACATGGTAATTACATGATCTAACTCTTGAAGTGCTAACTGACATTGAATTTTAGCTTCCATTTTTTCTTTCAGTTTTGCAAAAAAGATTGCTTTGTCTGAAGACAAATTTTCTTCGTCGATTGTGTGAACTTCACCTGTTTCACCGTTAGTAATATCCATTATCGTTTCCTATAATTAATTTGAGATGTAATTATTACACCTTCATCCATATTTCGCAAACGCAATTGCAGTTAATATAAACGGATATATTGCAAGAACCATTCTTTCTAGTCTTACTTGTTTAGTCCCTGCGGTATCTAATTGCCGTTGTATATCAGTGTAGCGCACAAGACATTCTTTCTCATGCGCTTCCATTCTGATAATGGTTTCTTTTATGGTAGCCACTAGATCCAAATAGCCTCTGCAATACTCTTTACTAATGCAGGTTGACTATCTACTGAGGTTGGCTGACCATCTTTATCAAATCGAGATATGACAGAATAATGATTGCTTGTTGCAGGCAATTCAAAGTCATCCGGATCGTCAAAAGTTATGTTTATTGCAACTTGTAAAGTAGGGTTGCCATCATTAGTAGTTGGTTCAGCCGACGAATCTAGTGCCGGATACGCAATACATGTTACTAATTCTTCTGTTTTTGTTATGCTCATTTTGTTCTCCAATAAAAGTTAGTTGTTTTAGTTGTAATCACTCGTTTTAATTAGTCTATATTTTAACAAGATCGTCATTGATGTAAAGCCGGCCGCTGTATCCCAACCACCACCTGACCCTCCAAACCTAAAGAGTGTAGGCGAGTTTTCTTTATAAGCCCTTTGGACTAAAGGAATATCTCTTTGTATAAGTGATGTACCAGTAACACTTGCGTCAAGTATATTTTGACCTGTAATTTGAGATACAGTAAATTGAGAAGAGGTTGGCCCAAATTGCCTTATTTGAATTAGGTTAGGAAGATCATTACCAATAGAAGAGGCAGGGTCAAGTTGCTCTGAACATTTCATAATATACATACTTTCAAGTGGTATTACTATGTATCCTGCTCGACCCGGAATTACTGTGGTGTCAGTATTTGAACCTAAATTATTAAATTGCTGAAGGCTCATAGTAATAGAAGTTTCATATTCTGCGCCACAAAGTCTACCTGAAGAATTGATTCCTAAAAATACTGTTTCTCCATTACCATTATCAATACGACCTTCTTGGGCGACTCCGCTACCTGTACCATTTTGGTTTAAAGATCCTGTCCACGATGGATTAGTAATATTATCTTCAGTAAATGAATCAAAATTAACTGATCCACTATTTGACTGATTAAGAGTAATTAAACCTCCACCTGTCATATTAGCGTTAGCGTTAAATTGGATTGCCGCGTTATAAACGGTTGGAGCTGAAGTTATATACCCTGCGCCATTACTTAACTGGTTGTTGTTAGTAGGAATAGTTGGTGTGCCACTTAAATTTGAATATGGCATTGATCCAAGTTGGGAATAAGTCGGAACGTTCCCTTCGTGGAAAATAGCATGTGAAACCGCACCTGCTGACCAACCGCCTGTAGATAGTTTGTTAGTGCCACCATCTAATCCAAGGTAGGTAGCGTAATCACCGCCTACATGGAATGTCATAAAGGCATCATTACCTGATCCATTAGAGAAACATTCTAAACTTGACTGACTACCTGCACTTGTAGCCATGTTAGTGTTTGAATAGAATCTTTGTAAATTAGTGTAACTACTGTAAGTTGTACCTGCGTTGTATCTAGCAAAACCTAAATTAGTTGTATAGCCTGCACCATTAATTAATTGGTTATTGTTGGTTACACTTGAGGGAATAGATGGGAATGTAGTTAAGTTACCTTGACCATTTATATATTGTGTCGCATTACCCTGTGGTGCAATCGTTACTCCAGTGCTTCCACTAGCTGAATAAGCATTACCATTAATTGTTACACTTGTTACTGTTCCAGTGTTAGTTGTATAACCTGCACCGTTAGTTAACTGGTTGTTATTAGTAGGAACTGCACTCGATGTAATATATCCGGCACCATTAGTTAATTGATTGTTGTTGGTGGGGATCGTTGGTTTTCCAGTAAGATCAGAATACGCACCGGAGAAGGTAGATTTATTATTAAATGTAGTCCAGTTAGCCGCGCTTAAAAATCCTGCTTGCGAACCGCTTGCTTGTTGTATTGCTACCGTTACATTTCCAGAAGTTCCACCTCCAGTAAGTGGACTAGTAACAGCGACACCAGTTATGTCACCTACAGGACTGTTATCAACATAAGTTTTAACTGCTAACGCTGTTACGAGTTGTGTATTGGATGCTCCTGCCAAACTTGTGCTTGTTGAAATGGAGCTAACAGTTACTCCAGACAGCCCAATACTATTTGCGCCCGTTAAACCACCAGAGTTAATATTTAAATCACCTGATACTTCAACAGCACCACCATTAGTGTTAAAGATGAGTCCGGCAACGCTTAAATTGGCAGAGATATAGACCCCTAAACCTTTGGTGATATTAACAAGGCCAGAACCGCTTAACGTCACAGTGTTGTTAAAAGTTGCAGTTGTTCCCGTTAAATTACCCGTAAGTGTGCCGCCAGTTAGCGGCAGGAATCCAGTAACACTTGTTAAGTATCCCGAGTTATTTGTCCACTGACTAATATTACCCGACTTATTAGTAAATGTTTGCGTGTTAGAAGCAGTAGTTGTACCTGTGTTAGTAGTGTAGCCTGCACCGTTTGTTAACTGGTTGTTGTTGGTTGGAATGGTTGGTTTACCGGTAAGGTCTGCGTAAGCACCAGAGAAATTAGACTTGTTATTAAAAGTATTAAAGTTAGCTGCAGATAAAAATCCTGCTTGTGATGCAGTAGCAACTTGTATTCCTATTCCTATAGAACCAGATGAACCTCCACCTGTAATTGGTGAACTTACCGAAATGTTAGTAATGTCTCCTACTGGTACACTTGCTACAGCCGTATCCACATAAGATTTAATTGCGCCAGTTGTGGATAGACTTGTGTTACTAGTACCTAATGATGTGCTTGTTGAGATAGAACTAATAGTTGTTCCAGATACCTGAATACTACTTGCACCAGTTAGCGCACCACCCATTTGAAGCGAAGTAACACCTTCAAGAAGGCCGTCCATAGTGACAGCACCAGTACTAACGCTGAGACCTCCCTCTGGCAAAATTCTTAACCCTAGAAGAGTAAAGCCTGAACTGTTTGTACGGAACAGATCTATGCCTGCTGACAGAGAACCAGAGCTACCCTTCGGTTTAATTTCAGCAGACCCTGAAGCAAAACCAAAGTTAATAGATGAATTGTTTAATGAAGTTGTACCCGAGAAACTAGCTGTAGTTCCTAATAAACCACCTGTAAGTGTGCCGCCAGTTAATGGTAAAAATCCAGTAACACCTGTTAGATACCCTGCGTCATTAGTAAACTGAGATACATTGTTGCTAGCCAATCCAAAACTAACAGTTTCAGCATTACTTTGATTTAAAGTAATAGTTCCACCACCGGATAATTTGTTACCCGCAGTAAATGTAATAGTCGAATCGTTAACAGTTGGTATAGATGGAAACGCGTCTCCAACTATAGTAATTGTGGCATTGCCTGATTGATTAGCAGTAAACGTACCACTACCACTTACTGTACCTGAAGTGGCTATAGTTAATACGCCGTTTCCAACACTAGGAATAGATGGGAAAGCAGTTAAATTACCTGCACCGTTTATATATTCCGATGCATTACCTGCCCAAGCGTATGCTAATGTTCCGGTTGAAGTTACTGGCGATCCACTAACTGTTAATGCATTTCCTGTTACTGTAGATGCTACTGAAGTTACACCTTGTTGATCAGTTGGGAAAGTTACTAAGTTACCTGCACCATTAATGTATTGACTTGCGGATCCTTGGAATGTATATGCCAATGTGCCATTCGATGTAATTGGACTTCCACCTACAGCTATAGCATTTCCACCAATAGTAGAAGCAACCGAAGTTACAGTTCCAAATCCACCACCAGATATTGCAGTGTCTACATAAGATTTAATTGCACCTGTAGTAGATAGGGTTGTGTTACTGGTACTTAACGATGTGCCAGTTGAAATTTCAGTAACTGTAGCACCGCTTCCGAGAAGTAAGCTATCTGATTCCATTGTGCCAGTAACATTTACACCAACCGTAGTAGTATTTAATCTAGGGGCTGAACTACCTCCTATTTGTTGATAAAGTGTAACCGAACCATTCTCTATACATTGAATGTACGCGTCATTATCATCGCTTTGCAGAATGAGGTTTGTGCCTCGTAGAATCAAACTTCCTGCGCCAGTTTCAGAAATTATAGCGTTGCTTGCATCCCTGTAGATTTCAAAACTACTATTAAATATAGCTTTGTTGTTGGCACCAAAAAGGATATTGTTTGAACCAGTTGTATTACCGTTAGCCAATACCTCAGATAAAGAATCAGCGGTGCCTACTTGAGCATTAACATAGGCTTTAATGGATTGTTGAGTAGCTAATGCAACACTACTATCAGATGCCATGTCGTCTTCGTCTAATATGCTAGTAACTGCGGTTGAACTACCTAACTGGAGATTACCAAGACTTCTTATTCCCGAAGTATTAATGATTGCATGAATATCTAAACCATCTATTCCTCTAAAGTAATGCGTTTCGTTACTGTAATAGTTAGTATCGAAAGAACCACCGCTTAACAATAATGCAGAGTGACCGTCTGGTGTATTAAAAATAAGTGAGTCAGAGTTGTTTAAATCTACTGCTTGCAGTCCAGAATTATTGTTATAGATAACAGGTACGTTTTTAATGTTTCTTAAGTTATCAATTACAACGTTGCCACCAACAGCGATAGCACTGTTAGCAGGCACTGGGTTTGGACTCATAATGCTAATGGCACCATTATTAGCAAATTGTATTATGCTTTGGCCGCTAGTATTTTCAAAATCAAACGCGCCAGTTGATTCGGATATAAATCTTGTAGCACCGCTAGCAATAAACTGAAGTCGTTTTTTACCTTCACTACTATAATGAACTTCATCAGCTTCAAACAAAGCTCCGTCAGTGTCGCCCATCAAAGTTATGTTGCCAATAGAAGGAAGACCTAGACGACGACTTATTACGGTTTTTGAAACACTACCGCTAGTAAGAACGTTAAAAGTATCGAGTGGACTTAACTCTATATCAGTACCGCCAGTACTATTTCCTACAGCTAATGTAGCTGACAAAGATTGCGAAGAAGGTAATACAGAAGTGACATAGTTTTTAACTGCTGTTCCAGTTACTAAATCCGCAGAGCTAGTACTAGCATCAATAACGTTTACAATGTCTGATACTTGAGCGTTGTTTAATTTAAACAATCCCGCTGTCTTAATATCTAAAGAAGATCCTGCACTTATTGTTAAATCATCGCCAGTACTCATTATTAAATCAGTGCCGTCACTAATATTTCCAGCGGCCAAAGTATTTTTTAAAGATTCTGCGGAAGGTACAGAAGCGTCAACGTAAGTTTTAATTGCTAATGCAGTTGCAAGATCTGTATCAGTAGAACTAGCGTCGATAGTTGTAACTGTATCAGTACTGTTTTGACCGCCAATAGAAATTGCATCGCCTGAACTAATTACTAAATTTGAGCCATCAGTTACGTTTCCGTTAACCAAAACTTCTTTAAGAGTATCAGAGGTGCCTACTTGCGCATCGACGTATGTTTTTACAGCTAATGCTGACGCAATATTATTGTTGTCAGCACCTGTAGGAAATGTAGTGCTATCTAAAACACCAGTTCCATTAACGTTACCGTTAAGAATAACGCCACTCATTGTTTTGCCAGAAATTGTTTGAGTTCCAGTTGTTTTAACTACAGTGGAATCTAAAGCAAACGCTAAGGTACCACTTGTAGTAATTGGCGAACCAGTTACAGTGATTCCTCCAGTAGCAGTTGCGCTTACTGAAGTAACAGAACTAGGAACGCCTGCCGATGTTATATACCCTGCACCATTAATAAGCTCATTGTTATTAGTAGGTATAGTAGGCTTGCCAG